>Ga0307513_10004212_pt1 | contig 19235 bp, 22 predicted proteins | sample 15_EM_MG_FD_202174 | JGI IMG/M metagenome (GOLD analysis project Ga0307513, IMG submission 202174) | Populus trichocarpa ectomycorrhiza microbial communities from riparian zone in the Pacific Northwest, United States - 15_EM | ecosystem: Host-associated > Plants > Roots > Unclassified | place...
CCTCGCGGCCTGTGAGTCCATCCCCCATTCTCCCTCCCCCGCCGTGGCGCGCCAGACGGAGGAAACGTGTATTCAAACAATCACCGACTCCGGGCCGCTCTCTTCCAGGTCCATCACCACCAGACACGCAGCAATGCCTTCATTCTTGACAAAGGTTTTTGGACGTAAGAAGGGTGACGAAAGGGACTCCCCTACGCCTCGTGTCGCGAAACGCATCTCGGACCTATCACTCCTCGAGGGCAAGTTCGAAGCCATCTCTCCGACCACTCCAAAGTTCCCGGACGACACACATGCATTGGGAAAAGGCAGGGACAAAGAGGGGGACAAGGGCGGGCCGTTTGGTTTGCTGAGGTCCAAGTCAAGACCTCAGCCTACGTCCCCCACCACCGACGCACCACATCTAACCCTTCGTCTACCTGGAACCGTTGACAGAAATGGAGGTTCCCTCGTCGCTTCGTTCGACCCCCAGGCAAACGGGACGGATGATTCAATTTTGACGCGTCGTTTAACCCCCGTTGAAACGTTATCGTTGATTGAAGCTTGTTCGAAGGCTATCACCGAACGTGGCGGTGAGTGTCTGATTGTTGCCTCTCACACCGTTGTATACGACTAAGAACGTCAAAATAGGTCTCGAGACGCTCGGCGTGATGCGTCCACATTGGCATTCCGCCTCCCCGCAGTTCCAACGCAAACTTATTTCGCTCTTTATACTTTCACTGGCTCAGAAAAGCCCAGGAACCACGCTCGCTCCCTCTACTTCTCCTTCGGCCGCCTTTAACTCCGAGTTGGAATACACACGCTCGGTTCACGACATTGCTGCCGTGTTTCGATGGGCCCTTCGACATCTCAAACTCGAAGGTGCCTCCTTCGGGTCTTCGCCCTCTTCTGATGAGTGGGCCTGGTATAGCAGCTTCTGCGAAGCCGAAAGGAGAAGCACTTACGATCCCCGAGTTTTCACCGCGAAACTCGTTCCCGAGATCCCATCGACACACATCGCCCTACTAATGTCCACATTGGACATCATCTCTTCGCTCGCGGCGCACGCGGAGGCCAATGGATACTCTGGCAGCAAACTTGCCAAGTACTTTGGGTTCTGGCTCCTGACTGCTCGTAGGGACGCTGGAACCGAAGATTGGAACTCGTTTTACACGAGATGGGAGGTCTCTGGACGGATACTGGAGCACCTGTTCTTGTCTTGGTTGAGGTGATGCCTTTCCTATCGATGTTACTAGATGCAGGTTTGCTGACTTGCATAACAGAGACGAGAACACAAAGCGGCCCTTGCCAAGACGACTACAAGAGCTCGTGGCGCAGTATCCATACACCACATCTCCCGATCCAACCGTCGATGGCCTCTTAACCAGGCCTCGTTTCTCCACTCGTCGTCATGATGCGCTTTTCGTCCGCGTAGAGGCGGTGTACCCCAATACCGTCCAGATCCGGTCACCACGATCCCCCGTCAGCATCTTCACTGATGCTTTGAAGTCCGAGCCCAAATCCGACAGTGGAAGACACGTCTACCTTTGGGACCAAGTCAAGGCGGCGGCAACCTCTGATTCCGACGATAAACCGTTGCCAGCTATTTTATCTGATGACACCATCAACCTTCTTTCCCTCGTTTCAACCGATCCAAATGAACGGTCTCTTCTTGGTATTTCTGGTGCCACGTCCACCCTCGCCACGCCTCTCAGTCCCATGACGGAGACTTTCTTGTCCCCTTCAACGAACGGTTCCGTTCGTAAGTCCACACCCCCGTCCAGCACCCCGCAAATCCCCAAGGACTGGGCAGAGTTCTCAAGCGCCGGGTTCGGGGAGACCACGATATCACAGAATTTCGCCTCGATACTGCTCGATAAGGACGTGGAAGTCACTGAACCTCCGGTACAGAGGAAGTCGAGTAGGCGGAAACTTACCAAATCCACCACGACATCGGTCGAGTTCAATCCCCCCGACTCCAAGCAGAAAGTTGCTCCAGAGGAATCTGAGGGTCCTAAGCTGATCCTAGCTGCTACGGAGGTTGTTCAGTTGGACGAGGCCTTCATTGATTTCTGGAGAGATGCGGTTGCAGATCCGGTCTCGAACGATTGGCCCAAGTTCGTCATTGGGGAGTTGAAACATCCGTTGACCCCTCGTTCACTTTCCTCTGAAGACGGAGGAGCGTCTTCTACCATCCCGATTAGTTGGATCGTCATCGAGGAGAAGGTCAGGAGACCCACGCCACCCCCGACCCCGGTCATCTCTCATGAAGCTTTACCAACCTCTGGTGGACTGAAAGTCGCAGCGATACCATCAAAGAGGTCCTCTTCTCCTCGACCTTCATTTGGAGAGAAGAAGTCTTCGTTGTCCGCTACGTTCAAACGGTTCACCCTTTTCGGTAGCTCCAAGGACGATTTAACGGAGGATATTAATCCGGCCGCTGGTGGATCTGGCAAGAGAGATAGCTTGGGTGGGAAGAAGAAAGTTGGGGCTGGAAAGTCGCCGAAGATTGGGGAACTGGGTGAGGTGCTTTCGGAGGAACCTGAACCCCTCCCTGAAGTTCCCGAGAAGGTCGAGAAGGTGGAGCAGAGTGGGGAAGGGAAGAGTACGGTTGCTACGGTTGCTGCTGGTGTTGTTGGTGGTGCCGCTGTTGGTGCTATGCTCGCAGCTACATCGGATGTTGACGAAGGGAAGGTGGAGGCAGTGAAAGACGCTCCCCCGAGGGAAGGGACGAAGGAGGAAGTGACGACGGACGCTACCACTGAGGACAACGAACCTCCTGCCCCTCAAGACGACTCTCCTGTGGAGGAAGGAAAGGACGAAGTCCCTGTCGCCTCCGTCCCCGAGCCTCTCGCTTCCATCCCCGAAGTTCCTCCTGTTGTTAAGGAAACTGAGGCACCGGTTGTGGGGGCTGAGCTAGAGACCCTTCCATCTGCTCCTGAATCCGTCGTCTCACACGGCGAAACTCCTGGACCTCAGTTGGCTTTGGATAGCACCGAGGTCGGCCTTCATCCCGTCCCCGAGTCTGCAACACACGTCGAACAGCCTCAAGAATTCATTGCTCAACTTACCGATGTTCCTCCTGTCGATGATGCTGAGGCCGCGGACTTTAGTATTCCACTCTCCGAACCAACGATCGAACACCTCGAGGACAAGGTCGAGGACCCTGCTGTCGATGTTGGCGTGGACTTGGACCCGGTTCCTATCGCGACGAATGACCCCGTGGAGTTTGTTGAGGTCGAGGAAGTCGAGGAGCCTGAGCCTGAACCAGTTGAGGTCTCCCGACCACTCGTCACCGTCGACGAGAAGATCGAGGAGTCAGCAGTCCAAGAAGACGTGCCTGTCAATGGTGTCCCCGCGGCTGAGACGCCCGCCCCGGTTTTGGAACAGGAACCCGAGCCTGAGCCCACTCCAATTCAACTGATCGTTGAAGACGAGGATGACGTTCTAGCTCCCCCCGTTGAAGAACCTCAACCAGTCGTTACCGAAGATGTTTCGTCTCTCCCTCCCAACGTCCTTGATGGTTAGTGTATTTTCCCTTTACACATTCGTTTCCTCATCCCGCCCTCCCATTTCAGACCCAGCGCCTCAACCAACGGACACCGAGCCGCATCCACCTGCCGAAGGTGACGCGGCTTCAACCGAATCGGTAATGTGACTGATTCATCGAACTCTCAGGGCCTGCCGAAGTTCGGGAGACGGTTTGAACCAAGTCGCCTCACACGCATCTACCTAGTTGTGCATTCCCAGTTGTATAATACGGACTCGCGATGGAGAGGGCAGGGATGTAGCTGCTTGGATTTATTTACCTCTCATACCCTTTCGTTTCATCCGTCTTTGTTCCTCTCCATCTACACTTCGATAATTCCCTCGTTCCTCGCTCTCCTTTTCCTCTGCGTCTTTTATGCTTGTTGATTTTGTGTTGCGTTTTTTCATGCTCTCTTTTCTTTATTCCTTTCTCGACTGCTGCAATAATCCATCCGGAGTATCTCTGTGTGACAATTGAGGTGATGCTCAGCTACCGGTGCTCTTCTGGAGAGGAACAAGTCCTCCGGTCTTGCAGTTGTCCTGTAGGTTGATCAAACAAGTGTGAGTAGCTCGTGCAGTGAGTTCAAGGTACAATCTAGACCCCAGGGAATTTGTGAGACGTATATGCATGTATAGTGGATAGCCCAAACCGGACGGAATGAGTGGCGATGATTATTTTGTATTTTTGGGGAAAAAAGCGACACCTGCAGGATTCGAACCTGCGCCCTCATAGAGGAATAGATATCGACCCTTGTTCGAGTCTATCGCTTTAACCACTCAGCCAAAGTGCCTCGAAAGTTATTCCCCAAAATAATTGTCATATGCTACCACACAAATGTAGTTTTTGCATCGCTTGGAACCAACTGCCAATAGGGTTGATTTGGACGGTAAAAAGTGGAGCTCGAGTTTTTAGGATACTGGGGAAGTACCTCGACAGTGCGCAATGCATCGGTATGGTCCCCTTGGTTCCTTTTTCCACAATGTGGAGCCGCACACCAATGAGAAATTTATAAACACAAAAGTCAGTTCTGAAATACTCTAATACCGGAAGCGTCTTGAAGCGCTTTTATTTGGGCGATAAAGAATGTGACGGGGCATAGTGCCTGAATATGGACAGCACACGACCCAAGAAGGTTGGTTGGTCGGTCGGGTTGTGGGACGTGATTGTGCGAATGAGGGGCCATTGAAGGGGAGCGGAGATACCCGCGGCTGACGCTCCCTACCAATGCGCCCGTTTCCGTCCAACTTGGAGGGGGTAGAATAGGGGACGACGGTACAGAAGAACTTGCAGTCGGTGTTGGCGGGTATGAATGAACCGTCGGCGACGAGACTTGATCTGTCAGAGTTGTATCAGATTCCATGGACGATTTCGTCGATCCAGCGACTGAAGGCGCATTCAGGGGCACGTCCGTGCGGCAATTGAAGTCCAATCCTGCAGTGGCGTGGTACGGAGATGCCTTTGGAACGGGTGTGAGGGGTATGCAGACTTGGGGGAAACGAGGGACCTTTGATTCGGATGCACCATCCTCGTTTTGGTTTGTGGATTGTCCAACAGATTTGGGAGTAGGCGTTGCCCTATTGTTCATTTGGGGAGTAGGTCTCGTCGTCCGACAGGAACTGTTCCTAGGGGAAGTGTGGGTCTCATACTAGGCTGCGTGATCTGTACCCCTACCTTGTACCACACAACCTTGTCATTTCCCTCCTCCATGACGTTGACTCGCATATCCGATATAACATCAGAACTAGGGTGCCGCCAGCTACAGCGACTTCCACGGCCATGCGCGCCCAACCTCTGAACGACATATCTGCGCAACTGAGGTTCGGTCATGTCGGAAGGGGTGGGGGATGGATGGTGGTCCAGGGGATGGGGAAGAGCGATCGGCCAACTCCGACCCCTTCGAATCACCGATCTAAATTCCGGACTCGGACTTCTACCACGATTCCCGAGTGGCCGACCTCCGCATTCCAGTCTGACCGATACACAAGTGGTTCTGCGTCGCGTACTCGATAGTCGGTGTCCCCTCAAATGCTGCTGTGATACCCATATCTCAAGTGTACCCTCGTACCGCCTCTCCAGCTGTTCAGAGGAATTTGAAACGGAGGACGGCACTACCGGTGAATCCGAGTGATGTGCAGGATGGAGGGTTAGGTCCCTTTGTGGAGAGCAGCCCCTTGAACGCGTCGGGTGAGACAGAAGGCGTGCATATAGATGCGTGCAAGGTGTTTGCGCCGGCTTTTAACACTTATCCGCTTCTGTAGGCACACCTCCGACACCGGAACGTACTATTCGACGACCATTCAAACCTCTATCCGAGCTTGCGCGTGCTCCCCCGTCCTTCAAAAATCGACCAAAGTCCCCCCGTGGGCAAGCCTATCACCGAACCCCAGAAACTCAATCCCCCTCCTCAACCCCTTCTTGTGGAGAGAACCTCGCCAGACTTTCACTTGACAACGGATTTTGGTACCCGTTATTGTTCAGGTTCCCCGGTAGGGCCCCAGGTCTCACTGCCACCAACGGGCGCTCCCCGATCAATACCTCCTTCCGAGCTCGAGCAACTGGCGTCATCTAAAATCCCTTTATCCAGGACCGACCGATTGTTTCACTATGACGGTAAGTCCTTCCACGTGTAGCCCATTCGCCGAAGACCTGACATCGTCACGGGTCTGGCGGATTCTCTTGGGTACGGAGCAGCCTCGGAAATCATCCGTAGATCCGATCCGTATCGAGCGAGGAATCATCGCAGAATGGTCATCACATAATGGTGGCTCGCTAACGTTGACCGAATCGAACATCAGGTGGTTGGTGACCGGGTTGACGAAGATGAAAGGGGTACTTGGTCAATTTATAAGCACCCAAGGTGTGGCGCACGAGATTCCTCTTCGCCGGAGGGCTGACCACCGTCCATTTTTAGATACACCTTTCACCACCCGGGGTCGAAGCAATCCTCCGGAGAGCGTGAGATAGCGCGCATGATATGCCAGATTGGCAGATGGTGGTATCAATTCAATCACGTTGCATTCCGAACCTCTACTTATCGCTTGATCAGCAAGTGATGAAAGCTTCGTTCGGTCGTTCGTGGCTGGATAAATTCGAATCCTTCGATTGCATCCTATCCGCTGCAGCCTCATTGGTCAGGTCCACGAGGCCGTTTTGTCAGCCAATGCATCTCCCACATGAAATCCAGAGCCGTCGCTGTGAAATTCCAATTCCAAAGCAACATAGGCTCCATCAAGAGTGACCTCTGATACGTCAAGATGCTCTTGGCCGCTGGGAGGTCGTTGCTCAAGGGGTTGTGTTTCGACAAGACTATTCAAGTCATGGAATCTAAGTTGCACGACGAGTGTGATTACGAGCGAGGAGCTTCTTTCCTCAGAAAGCTCGGGTCTTTTCTTGGGGGGTGACGAGAGGTTTGAGGTTCCTTGGTGTGGGATAGAAGTACCAAGTCCGTACTGGCCATGGAACGCGTGTATGATATAGCCTCAGTGCCGCTGTTAACCAAACGGAACCGGGATGATGTGAGTACACCCTCCCCCTGGAAAAGGTCCAGTACTCAACCAACGTTTGAACTAGACAGCTCGTGACGCAGATTATCGACCCTTGCTTGCAAGAACTTTTCGTGTTCCGAGTGACGCAGGCAGATCCGAACTGGGCTAACTTCCTGTGGGACCCTCACACGTGCCAAGTCGAGCTAGTTGATCCCGGAGCAAGCCGCGGGTACTCCAAGGAGTTCATCGATAATTAATTTGGGCTTCTCGATGCTGCCATTTCCGGGGATCGTCAAGCATGTATCGATTGGAGCTTGAAACTAGGGTACCTCGCTGGTCAAGAGAACGAGGTAGCTCTAATCCATTCGGATAGCTGGTTTTTTTTGGGTCAATCGGGGGGTCAGGTTATGCTTGATGTGCACGTCAAGTCTGTCTTCGCCGACGAAACAACCTTTCTCATTCGCGCCTGGGACGGTGTGGGCGGCTGTCGCGTCCGAGATAAGGGGTTTGACCCCTGTCATGCTGACGGATGGGCCAGCACCACCCCCAAGGGAGACTTATAGCCTGAGCAGGAAGTTGAGCGATGCTTTCCTGTTGGCTTTGAAGTAAAGTGCGGAAGTAGATTGTGGGAAAATTTGGGAGAAGATGGTTCATTCCAGGAACTCGTGAGTGCGATTTTTGTTGTTGCTCTCGGAAGAGACATTTACGGTTTTTCTCAGGTCAAGAACGCGATTATGCTAGAGTTAATATGCAATATACCACTCACCGTTCTGCTTGCGCCGACGAAAACCTCTGGGTCGTTAATCTTCGGCATTCATAACACAAAATTTTCTCAGATCGCCTCGACTCCCCCTGGACCTTCAATGGGGTCGCGGTGTCGGTCACCTCAAGCTTTTGACGCAATTCACTACCCTGTCTATCGCCACTATCCAACTAAGCCTTATTGCCATCGTAGGTTGTCCTGCCGAGTGTTCTATTAATCCTGCATTTGCGGACGGGATTGCATCATGCAGCCCTTCGGAACGCACGGCCCGCCGATTTGCCATCCCGGGGGCCCGCACCATTGTCGCAGTTCTGGTCCCTGAATGCTCCCTCTCGGGGATACATAGATTGGCTCGGGACTGGGAGCGGGATGTCGCCCGGTGGCCCTCTGGAACTTGTGTTTCTTCCTCCTGGTTTCCGTCCTTCTCGGTTTTGAACCTCATTCGGTGGAGTTGTTCGTAATCCTTATTCTAGCTGCAACCTATCCACGCGTCAATCTTCCCCTTGCTGTGTCGGAGGGGTGGCAATACGCTTTCGCGGGTGATACATCCCTCGACGTAGAAGCACTTTGCGCTGCTTCTTCAACTCATCCCAGGCTCGAAGGGTGGTAACGCACAGGAACCTCGGACCGTTGTTCCATGTAGGTTGCCTCGAGGAACTAACCGGAGTTGTTCATTCGCGTGTGGTACCGCATCCCCCGCTTGTGTCCGCACGGCTCATCATGGGGGTGACCATTCAGAAAGTTCCCAGCTGAAGACCTTGTGAAAGGATATGGGGTGTGGGGTTTTACGGAAATGGGATCTGTGCTCTTCGTGCCAGATGAGGGCCAGGATAGATTCCGTCCACCTCAGATATTGTGCGAGTGCCGGCGCGGGAACTATGGTATGGATGTGACGGGTGATGGATAATGTTCTCGAAGTCCGGTTCAGAACCCGCTGAACCTGAGTTTGAACGCGAATGCGACCGACGGGAACTGAACGCCTGGTCCGGTTCACGCCGCGTTCTCATGCGGTTCGGTTCACATTCGCCCACACGGCGAAGATTAGTGGACGCATCCGAACACGTTCTGACGCGTTCGAACCCGCCGGATGTACCCTAGCTCAGTCTAGTATAGTGTCCTAAGTATTGGCCCACCAGTGGAAGTGGCACGAGAGCACGTCACTTTCCATCATACAGGTGCCCTCGCTATGACTGAAATTCGTGCATCAAACTCGGATGGAGACTTGAAGAACCCAAGTGAGATGACCTGGGTACACTCCCCAAACCACGAATATCCTCCGTGGAGATATTGCGAGGATCGCATTCGACCACTTCCCAGTTCAGGGCTCCTCAGTTGCTTTGTAGAGGACGTTCTCGAGCGCGGGTCTCAACGATAATAAACGCCGTGGTAAAGTCTCAGCCAGTACTTTTGGGTGCCTGCAGTTTGTTAAGGCACACTGTAAGGAGAAACGTCGTCGGGAGGGTGTGGCTGAAAAAAGTATCAGTCGGTGCCCAAAGGGCGACTTGAAACACATAAAGTACGTGCTACGAGTCCTGTCTACTATCCCATTAATATGAAATTGCTTTTCACCAATACGTTCAACGTTTGAACCTCAACTGAACGCGCGTTCGCGTTCAGGGCCATTGGGGACTACAGTCAAGTTCAGCGTTCGCGTTCGCCAGATTTTGCCCGAACCGGACGTGAACCGGACTTCGAGAACATTAGTTATGGAGCCGTAGGGCCTGACGGCCGCCACCTTCAGGATTCAAGTTAAACTCTACGGTCAGTCACTGTGACATCAACACATCATGCATAGACTAGTACGGACGAGACCCCGCCACCACATGTCAAACGCCTCCGTTCTCTCCACTCCCACTAGCCTCACTCACACCCGTCCTCTGACCCTCCACTCAGGGTTAAGGCTGATTCGTCACTTGGGCTTGCCCCGGGGCTTGTCCTGGGCCTTGCACTGGAGCTTGTCCTGGGCCTTGCCCCGGGGCTTGTCCTGGGCCTTGCACTGGAGCTTGTCCTGGGCCTTGCACTGGGGCTTGCACTGGCGGGTTTCGAATCTCCCCGTACATATCTTTATGCAAAACCTGCACTTTATCAGATACCTTGGTTTTGTAACGTAGGAGCAGTCACTCACAGCGAACTCATCTCTGAGACCCCCTAGCTTCCTCTCCACAAAGGCGACATACTCATTCCGATCATCCCAGGATTTCCAAGGTGCGAAGGAATCTTCCATCCGATCTCTCACCCGAATAGCTGAAAACAGAAACATACAACTCCATGGTATGTTAGAGCGTCCCAGTAGACATGCAGATAGCAATAGAACGTACTTTTCTGAATCTTTTAAGAAGTTCCTAATTCTGATCTTGATAGCGTCGGAAAACTCTGGAGAGTCGCGGCAAGTCTTCAAAAAGGGGAGGACGTCCTGCTGAAGCTTTCCCACAAACTCGATGCCAGACGAGACAGGCCCAAGTAACCTCCAGAAGCGCACGAGATACCCAGGGAGATCGTTGACACGCGCAAAAGCCAAGATGGCAACAATGACCAAGAGTAGACCTGCAGTTTCAACCGAGAGAGACATGGAGAGTAGTAGAGGGGGAGAGTGAGGGAGGGCACGGTGCGACCCCTGGGGGGGTTGTGCCATTTTAACTGAATCCAATATGAACCAATAAGTGACGCCAAGCGTAGGTCATCACAAGCAATTTCCGCCGATCTCAACGATGGTTGCAACCGTGGGAAATCACACAACTGGGTGGTTCATGTGAAATGCCCCGAGCCACATTTATAAATGTGCCAGAGTAGGGGGCAAGGATCCACAAAAGCACTTCTCTCTATTCACTATGAACTATGGAGATATAGTACAGATCGTAGATCGTTGAGGCCCATGCTTCATCACACGAAATGGTTATCTCCGTCGGCCGATGGAGGGACCTGTGCCGCGCCGTCGACGGTCTCCGTTATGACATCCCTGTCGCTGCCGAGCCGTCCTCCTGCGTCAGCGTTGGGTGCATTTGTGTGGAGGTGTCGGACGTGGTTCGGGTGTACGTTCGTTTTCACGATGCTGGAGCCATGGGAGGAGATTCTGTGCGGTGGGTCTGGCGGAGAGACGGAGATTTGGTTGGTTTGAACGGTTTCGGCTTTCACAGTTGGTGATCATCAATCGCGACTTTGTTCCTGCTCGAGCCCGTTGGCGTGGGCTTTGTCCGATATTTCCCCCCGCACGTCAAGGCGGTGTATGATAGGGCGACATGCTACCGGTCCGGCGACGTCTCGATACTTGGGAACGGCGCAGGGACCGGGTTTTAGTTTGACGATCCGATGCCTTCCCTCAGGTGAGTTCGTGCCCGGCTCATGCTGCCGATTGATGTTCGTGCCCAGATATATACCCTCGATTACAGAGCACATCGATGCGACCCCCTTTGCTTTCGCCGCGTAAAAGCTTCTTTCTTGGAATGTTCCACGTCGAGCTTTCGATTCTTCCCCGTGTATCGGAATACCGTTCCTCGTCCGATATCGGCTCACCCTCCGGATCGCGTAAATTGGCGTCCTATTCACCTGAGCGGGGAGTCACGACAGCGGGCACTGAACACAAGGGCTAGTGAAGAGATCTCTGGGCGTAAGTATGGGAGGCGTTTGTCGTACAGCGGGTTGAAGTCGAGACCCTTTTGATCCTCGCCATGTCATCCGAAGCTTTCCTGATTAGGAGCTTCTGTCACCGCTTGGCTTCGCTGTTCAATATTCAATACCCAGCTAGGATTCCTATTTGACATCCGAGACGATGGTACCCGCCATAGCTTCGTCCAGAGATCCCGCGTGTGCGCATGTTTCTTGTCGACGGTTTTCTGGCCTTTCCCGTCTCTCTGTGTCTCCGGACCCGGGCCTTCTGTGACGCCGGTCTTATTGAGCGACTTATCCTCGGTGGGGGTGTCAATGGCGATCGAAGGATTTACCCTATCTTGCTTCTAACCTACGTAGTCATTCCACGGTAAGAGGTGCGCAAGTCCACAACAGCTCCTTGAGTAGGCGTTGATGGGTTTGCTTCTTCATAGGTTGGCGCGAATTGGATTCAAGGAATCGGTGGCGGTGAGGGTGAAGGTCCTGAAAACCCCATATGGACCCTCGTCCAGAAATACGACATCGAGGCGCAACGGAGTGAATGCTACGATAACATCGGTGAGCACGGCATTTACCTCAGCATGACCTGTGGTCAATTATTTTGCAGCCATGTTCGGTCAGACTGGGGCGACCGACTTCTTAGATACCTTCGATGAATATGAAGATTCATATGGCGAGCTGACCGTTGCCGCTGGAGCTCTCGTGAAGAACCTGGTTGATACGGATTGATCAGCGTCAAGCCAAAGACCCCTCAAGAGATGGCCGTGGACTTCGACCAGGAGTACGCTCAGACTCCTGAGGTACCGGTTCATCTCATCGCTGTTCATCGGATCCCTGGCTGACATGTTTGCCATAGCAATCTTCGCTGATCGCTTCGTCTTGGGTAACTAACTCCGTTGCAATGGTTGTTATTGACCAGACCCGCTCACCGCCGACTTAGGGTAACAACTATACTTTCGACGTCGCTTCAGGAGTTTTCTCCTCGCCAGACCAGCTTTCCGTTGACCAGTACGGCTTCGAGACCTTCATTCAGGAAGAAATGGCCGAGTTCCCCACCCCAGAGCAGGTCAAGACCATCGCTTACTCTGGAGAGGATATCACTGTCACTCTCGTTGATGGATCGACGTTAAAAACCGACTACGCGCTGATCTCTTTCAGTTTGGGTGTGCTCCAGAATGACGATGTAACTTGGGGACCGGAGCTGCCAGCGTGGAAGACTGAGGCTGTTCAGAGCATGTCCATGGTCAGTGGTTTTCTCTCGTTACGTCCTATGTCTCTCACATCCCACACAGGGTGCCTATACGAGGATCTTCATGCAGTTCCCAGAAAAGTTCTGGTTCGACACTGAGGGTGAGAACGATCACCTACCGATCCGGATCACATTACTGGGGTCGAGAACAGATGGCCATCTACGCTGACTGAATCCGTGGAAGGTACCCCGTTTGGCAGAGTCTCGATCACGAGAACTACTTCCCCGGGTCCGGAGTGCTCTTCGCCACCGTCACAGTACGTCTTCCTCCCGCAGCTTCTGGGCCGTTCTTATTGCAATCGCTCATAGGGCGACCGGACCGAACACAGAATCATCGACCGATGTTGAGGTTCAAGAGGAATCGATGGACGTCCTCCGCACCATGCACCCCGATACGGCCGAGATTCCCGAACCCACTTCAATCCTCTTCCACAGGTAGTACAATGCAACTGTTGACGAGAGGGTGTGGTTTACCGGCGAACACGGTTCTCAAAAGTATTTCGTACGTGTTCCTTTTTTTGCTCGCACCGCTCTCACTGATCGTATTGCGTTCTTTAGGGTGGTGGGTGCGCGAAGGTCAGGGAACACTGTGGGGGTGTGACGAATGCTCGACCTTACAAGGCTGGTGGGTACGACGCTTGGCGACGAAAATGACCCTATGACCCCTCGGATTGTTCAGCAGGGAGAGGTTCAGTGAGTGGACTTGTCCATTAGGCGCAGAGTTTTGTGAAACGTGAGCGCGATACGGGGGAAACTGCTGTGAGAACGTGTTCCCGCCCAGAACTTTCCACACCCGTCGGCAGGAACCTTGCTCGACTCTGTCACCCATACCTTCCGCTCCTACACTTCCTAGGGGTTTTCCCAAACGCTGGCGGTTTCAAGCCCGACTGTTACTGTATCTCGGAGCCATCGCCGTCAGGCCCGGTGCTCGTCCCGCAATGGTTGAGCCTGATCTCGTTTGATGGGGAGGGTTTTTTGAGAGCTCTATCCGAGCTGTCTGGCAGCTTGCTATTCCGTTACACGAACCTGCTCGATGTGAAGGGTGGGCACCTCCTTCTGAACACCTACGCCGACACCCTCGAGGCGCTGCGCATTTATACCACATTCGTAGGCATTTTTTATTCTCGTGGGCCCCTCACTTGTCTGACCCGACAATCCACAGAATCTCTTAGACCTCCTGAAACCCTACTGTTAGGTCTTTGATCTGTCAAACAGCTGGTCGCTTCAATCCCTCGAGACCACAGTCACGAGTCTGCCTCAGGACTATTCCTATGGTGATGCTCTCAGCTTTCTCGGGGATCTCTTGTCCACCGTCCCTCGTGTTCTCTGAGGTCGTCATCGTATTCGAGGACAGAGACACGCTCTACGTGGGTTTCTTCCGGTGTACCCTATCCAGGGTAGCTCGGAATATGTACGAGGCCAAGCCATTCCGTTTTGTTTTTTGCTTGGAGGTTTTGGACGGTGATCTGGAGGTTGAAATGGCATGCCGGTGTGGAAGATACCAGGGGAAGGCCGGAATTCCTTCCCTCTTCACCGGTCACCGCCTCCGCTACTCGAGCGACGCCTGGTCCATCGGTAATACGACTCGTGGGCTTTCGTGGGTGCTTCGAGGTTCCCCATGCTCTTTGAGCGGGGGGAATGAGATCATCAGTTATCGGGCTGATCTCAAACTGAAATCATTTCTTTTCGGTTAGTTAGCAGGGTACAGTGGGAACAACCGGCCAGTTTGGAAGACCTGAGGAAACGAGACGGAAATGTTAGTTTCTGGGGACGGTTGAGCAGAGGTCAGGCCCACGCGGGTGCGCATTGACAATTCGTCTACCGAGCAACTGCATCGGATAGCGAGTTTTGTACGGAAGAATTGTCCCAAGTCCATCGCAGAGCCCAGCGGGTGACCCTTCTGCGGCGGGGTTCTTGCGAACGTGGATGTGGTCAGGCACACACGGCCACAGATCATCGATCAATCCCGGGATACTCAAGTGCTGGACAACGACCTTGATAACAAGTTGAGTCCCTCCCAGCGTTGTCCTGTGCGAGAGCTACTGTCTCTAGAACTTTATTCCGCTCCTTTGTCGCTTCACACTCGCTGGCTACCGTACTTAACGGCAACGTGGACACCCCCGGAATCCCGGTGATGACTTAGCGATCTTCGGATCTTCGTCATTCGACCAGAGACGTGAAACTGTCCACAACGAGGAATCGCGGTATTAGCGACCAGGTCGTGCGAGAAGCTTTGAGGGTGCGTGGTCCAGTTCTCGTAGAAGTAGTTGCTCAACGGAATATGTTTAGAACGATGAAATTTTCGGACTCCTACGCGAAGAAAGGTCAGCACGCGGTAATTCCCCACTACAGGAGACTCGTCATTAATCCAAGTTTGTTTACTGTATCGTTCCCTTGGAAAGCGCTCGCGTGGGATGACCCCCGTTCGAACCGTGGCTACGTGCACCAGGGGTGGGAGCGTGTGAATAACTCGCAAGATGAAGCGGAAGCCTAACCGCACGACTTCGAGCGTCTGCTCCGGACTACAAGGAGACGATGGAAATTGGTCGTGACTGGGATAATATGTGGGAGAACATGTGGCCTCAGGAGTCGGACGTGCCCGAGTTCAGGAAATTTATGCTTGGTTTCTACCAGGTGGGTTCCCTAGTTTTATCGGTTCACTGTTTCCTCAAATTGAGAACTTTCTGAAAGACATGTAACGAAGTACACGTCCGCGTGATGCGGGCCATTGTTCTCGGACTTGATTTACAAGAAAACTCTTTCAATTAAGACCGGTTTACTACGCAAAGACGGTCAAGCTTGTGCCGGTGCTCACACAGATTACGGTGAGCCAATCATTTAAGTCTTCTGCTTGAACGCGTCATCCCCAGGTACTTTAACTTTACTTTTTCAGGACTCCGTAAGCGACGAACTCCCCTAAATGATGGACGAAGCACTCATGTGTTCCTCTAGGTTGGTGCCAACACACCCGATTGTGAGCACCTCCCCTTTTCTTTCTCCGCGAATCGGCAAGATGACTCACTCTTATTCAAATACACTCTCTGTAGCCCGGAACTATTGTCGTCAATGTTGCCAATCTTCCCGCTCGTTAGAGCGATAACGTCTTATGTTGGACCCTCCACCACGTTGTTGCCCCTCCTTTCCTACCGGCCAACGAGTTCGATGCCATCGCTTCTGCGTCAGTCGATAGCTGTTTTCTGTAATCCGAACTTTGACACTTTCATGCGTACCGCATTGTTTCGGACCTGGGAACCCCGGGAAGTACAATCTAGTGGCGATGGAGGAGTACACTGTGCGCAGGTTGCGGGAGACACATGTCTGCGATCATTTGGCGGTTCTTGATTGACATGTGGACGGGGTCGCCCGTCCCCTTCAAACACTCCTCTATGTTTACCACTGTTGTTTGAATACTTACTTTATGGCATTGTTGCGGGCATTCGGAATGAATTTTCTTCTGAACTTTCCCATATCCCGAGGCGTCCTCGTGCGCCCCGAGATCGAGCGGAACATTGGTCACCTCGGACTACCTCAGAACCCGATCACCCCTTGATCCCTCATCCCGTCCACGATGTCGCCCGTGAAGACACCCACATCTTCGCTGACAGGTGATTCTACAAGCCGTTTTTCAATCTTTCATCGGTTCATTGTGTCGCGTCGACACCACTGCAGGGATCGAATCACTCGCCACAAAACTCTGGTACCGAAGCAAAGCCAAAATCAAGCGGTGCTTCTCAGGTACCCCGAAGATACTTACCTCATGCTCGTCACCAATCACCAGGATCCCACAAGAACTTGTGGAGACAATCATCTCCTACTTCATCTACGACACCCCCACCCTCCTCGTGTGCTCCATGACGTGTTATTCGTGGTACATTGTGGCCGTGTCCCATCTTCACTACTCCCTCACGACAGACCAACTCTGTCTCTTCGAGTGCGACTTAAGACACCGATGGCCTACACCACTCCGAGAATCGTGCAAGCTTGGGTTGCTTCCGCTCGTCAAGCGACTTCGCATCCGCAAGCAGGGCTATCCACCTGATAAACTCACCCCTGAACGGTTTTACAGACATGCTCTACGTTACTTTTCCGCACTCACAAACCTCCGGGAGCTTGGAATAGATGGTCTCCAAGTATCCAACTCCATACCGAACATTCAACGGTGTTTCGGACACTTCGCATCCACTCTTCAATTCCTTGCTCTCGGTGAGCCCAAAGGGTCTTGTCGAGAGATCCTGTACCTTGTTGGTCTCTTCCCAAATCTCCAGGACCTCAAGCTCTGCTACCCTTTCCCCATGGAAGAGCAGGAGATCACAGCTGATACAGCACTTGTCCCCCCCTCTGTACCTCCACTGTGTGGACGGTTAACGCTCACATGTTTCACGAGGAGGAAGCTTATGGAGGACATGATTACCCTTTTTGGTGGACTTCGTTTTCGTTGTATGGACCTCTTCAGGGTGAATTGCGTGCGGCTACTTTTGGATGCATGCACGGAAACACTGGAGAGATTGCGGTTGTACCCAATGGACCCATATGGTGAGAATCTGTGAGAATCCTTTTGGAAACAGGAGAGAATAAACTCAAGTTGATGACTCATAGCAAATAACCGAACTGTGCGCTGGCATTTCAATCTGTCACGAAACAAGTCCCTTCGGACGCTCGAAACTACTGCTGGATCAATTGCTACTGCGGGGGAGGCAGCTTCTGGTTTCCTCAAAGCTGTGCTCTCCACCATCCCACCCCATATACCTCTTGACATCGTTATCACCTACCGGGAGTGCGATTTCAGCTGTTTTGGATCCACTTGGGCGAAGCCTGTTTATGTGGAGTATCCACTTCCAGAAATAGAAGCCGAAAATGTCCAACATAGCCGAAGGCAATTCAAGGTGTTTAGACAGATGTATAGGGTGCGGGAGTTTCGGCTGGTGCTTTGTGTGGATGTTCTGGATTGTGTTGTGGAGGACACAATGTGGGCACTGGAGAGCATTGTGGAGGTGGAGAGGGAGAGTGGGAGATTGGATTACCTTGTGTGTGAGCCACTGATCATTTCTGAGATGCGGGTGCCTCGTACTCGCCTTGTTGATGGAAGTGCAGATTATGGGGCATGGCAAATTATTGCCAGTGCACTGTGATATGCCTTAGTTGTATTTACTGATCTCATTTCCTTTCTGCCATTCACTTGAAGTTGAATGCTGAATGTAATGTCTGATCTGCCCTTGGAAGTTTCCCATCTGGTGAAAGTGTGACCATTTACAAAAGGAAGGGGTGTAGCATGTAAACACCCAACTGTGATGAATGGAAAGGGAAACTGCAAGAAAGACAAGAATATAGGAGCTCAGGTACAAAATTTGCCTGTTGTGGCCCATCATAGCTGTTGATGAATTCTCTTGCTATGAAGTCACTGAGTTCAAAAATATGCTGCAAAACACAGATACTCATATATGTCAGGGCTGTCAGCGCGTTTGCAACTGCTAACAAAAACCGTTATAAAAATCTCAAAACCCTTACAATCCTCGAACCATTCACAACCTCAAGGCATTCACGATCACACTTCAAGAAAAAGAAAACCACATTCGTTCAATATTCCAAGGATGTGACTACTATTACAAACGAATTCCTACTATGAATCAAGAGTATTGTTATCGAGATTGAGGACCTCACCATGGTATGAAGCCAGAGAAACAGTCCTATCAGGAGAGTCATGGTTATCAACCAAAGTCGAGAAGATACGGTCCCCTTTGTCAGTGCGTTTGCAACTGCTAACAAAAACCGTTATAAAAATTTCAAAACCCTTACAATCCTCAAACTATTCATGACTTCAAGGCATTCACGATTACACTTCAAGAACAAGAAAACCACATTTGTTCAATATTCCAAGGATGCGACTACTATTACAAACAAATTCCTACTATGAATCAAGAGTATTGTTATCAAAATCGAGAACCTCGCCATGGTACGAAGCCGGAGAAACAGTCCTATCAGGAGAGTCATGGTTATCGACCAAAGTCGAGAAGATACGGTCCCCTTCCTCCACCCCCAAGGGAACATGTAATTCCATCTCCCACCGACTAGTGTCCATTCGATAAACCACTCGTCCTCTCCACCCCTCGAGACTCCTGACAGGAACATGACTCATCACTGCTTGAAGCCTTTCTTGATCATCAGGCAAAGACAGTGAGAGGTTCATCTCCTCGGCGACTTCCTCGATCCTCAGCCTCGCATTCATCAGAGCTATCCTCCCTGTCATCAGTCTCCCCAGAAGAGTTGTACTTTCCATACCCTCCTCGAGTGCGACAGGTGAGTCTATGAAGTTCGAGCTCGGACTTCTCAACAATGGAACGTCCACCGCCACAACAGGACTTTTGAGCTGTTTGATAAGGCTTAGCCCTTCAAGCCCTTCGATACCCAAGCTTGGGATCCCAACGACAACGAACCTCCTCTTGACGAACCTTGTGCTCCTCCATCCTTTGAGCCAAGAGATCTCATTCGTCATCGTACTCTGGAACCACTGGGGGCAGAGGGGGTCTTACCTGGCAGGCAAATTGAGAGTTTGTTGAGAGTTTGTGATCAATTTGCTCCCACTTTGCCCAGTGGGTAAGTTGTGAGTTTGTTCAAAACTTACTCACCACTTTG
>Ga0307513_10004213_pt1 | contig 19230 bp, 16 predicted proteins | sample 15_EM_MG_FD_202174 | JGI IMG/M metagenome (GOLD analysis project Ga0307513, IMG submission 202174) | Populus trichocarpa ectomycorrhiza microbial communities from riparian zone in the Pacific Northwest, United States - 15_EM | ecosystem: Host-associated > Plants > Roots > Unclassified | place...
GTGGCCCGCGAGCTTGCGGTGTGGCCGGAGATGGGCCAGCGCGAGAAGCTGTGGGCCACCACCGAGGCGGCCGCGGCCACGGTGGACGAACCGGAACTCCAGGCGGTGCTGAAAGCCTTCAGGCCCTAGTCGTTCAGGCCCCTTCGACCAGGGCGGCCAGTTGTTCGGTCACGGCGCCCCAGCCGTCGTGGAAGCCCAGGTCCTCGTGCATGGCCCGATCGGCGTTGTTCTTGTGCATGACGTGGGCCGCGTAATCGGTGCCGAGCGGATGGTCGCGCAGGGTGACGATCGCCGTCATGAACGGCTGTTCGGCGGGCCGCCAGCCGCCGGTGAGCGCGTTGGTGAAGACGATCCGCTCGAGGGGATCGACGGCGAGGTAGCAGGCGCTGAGGTGAGGCGTGAAATCCCCGCCGTTCTCGCTCATCTGGGTCAGCATGGCGCCGCCGGGGCGGACCTCCATCTCGATCACCCTGCACTTGGCCGGCGCCGGGATCCACCACTGCTCGAAGCTCGCCCGATCGGTCCAGGCCTTCCACACCGCCGCCCTGGGCGCCTTGATGATGCGGGAGATCGTCAGGTCGAGTTCCGGGTTGAAGGCGGCGGTCATGTCGATGTTTCCTCTTCCGAGACGTTGGCGGTGACGAACTGCTCCAGCCGGTCGGTGCGGCCCTCCCAGATCGCGCGTTGGCCGTCGAGCCAGGCTTCGACGGCCGCGAAGGGCGCCTTCTCCAGGGCGCAGGTCCGCACGCGGCCTTGCTTGCGCGTGCGGATCAGGCCGCTGCCTTCCAGCAGGCGGACGTGCTTCATGAACGACGGCAGGGCCATGTCGAAGGGCCTGGCCAGTTCGCTGATGCTGGCCGGTCCTTGCCCCAGCCGCCCCAGCACGGCGCGCCGCGTCGGATCGGCCAGAGCCTGGAAAACGCCGTTCAGGGGCTCGGAATAGTGTTCCATGAGGCTAAGTATCAAGACGCAATAGTTAGCGCAAGGGCTAACTATGCCTCCTCGCGAGGTGTCCGGCGCGCCCCACGTCTTCGATCTGTCGTATATTTCGGATAAAGTCGAAATATGGAATCGAAGTCCGCCGTCGCAAGCCTCGCCGCCCTCGCCCATGAGGGGCGGCTGACCGTCTTTCGCAACCTCGTCCAAGCAGGGCCGGATGGCCTTCCTGCGGGGGAGATCGCCCGCCGCCTCGGCGTCTTGCCGAACACCCTTTCAACGAACCTGAACCTGCTGAGCCACGCAGGCCTGATCTCGTCGCAACGGCAAGGGCGCTCGATCATCTACAGCGCCAATTACGATGCGATGACGGAACTGCTGGCTTTCATGATGGAGGACTGTTGCGCCGGGTCCCCCGAAATCTGCTCGCCCCTGGCCGACGTGTTCGCTCGGACGGCGTGCTGTCCTGAGAAGCTGATCAACGCCTAGAGGAAACGGCCATGCTTCATCCCGAGAAAAACCGCCCTTTCAACGTCCTCTTCCTGTGCACCGGGAATTCCTGCCGGTCGATCATGGCCGAGGCGATCATGAACCGCGGCGGTGCGGGCAAGTTCAAGGCCTATTCGGCGGGGTCCATGCCTGCCGGGAAGGTCAACCCCTACGCCTTGGCGCTGCTCGAAAAGCTGAACTACGACACCAGCGGCTTCCGGTCGAAGGCGTGGGATGAGTTCTCCCGCGACACCAACCCCGATGCGCCTGACCTCGATTTCGTGTTCACCGTCTGCGACAACGCGGCGGGCGAGGTTTGCCCCTACTGGCCAGGCCAGCCGATGACCGCCCACTGGGGGATGCCCGACCCCGCATTGGCGACCGGGACGGATGCCGAGATCGGTCTGGCGTTCGCCGACGCCTACCGGATGTTGAACAATCGGATCAGCATTTTCGTGAATTTGCCCATCACCTCGCTGGACAGCATGGCGCTGCAGAAGCGCCTGAGCGAGATCGGCAAGATGCAAGGCGAGCCCGCGAACGAACATTGAGCGGTTCTGCCGTGACAGACGCCAGCCTGGAGCCCCCGCTCCAACCTTTCAGCCTTGTTCGACGCCTGACGGCCGAGACGCTCGGCACGGCGATGCTGCTCGCCATCGTGATCGGCTCGGGGATCATGGGCGAGCGCCTGGCCGGGGGGAACACCGCCATCGCCCTGCTGGGCAATACGCTGGCCACCGGGGCTGGCCTCGTGGTGTTGATCACTGTTTTCGGGCCGCTCTCAGGCGCGCATTTCAACCCCGCCGTCACCTTGGTCTTTGCCGCTCGCCGTGAGCTGCCTTGGCGGATCGCGGCGGCGTACATTCCGGCGCAGGTCGTTGGTGCGGTCATGGGCGTCTGGGCGGCCCATGCGATGTTCGCCGAGCCGGTATTGCAGGTCTCATCAAAGCTGAGAGATGGTCCCGCCCAGGCGTTTTCGGAGGCCGTCGCCACCTTTGGGCTGGTCGCCACGATCCTGGGGACGATCCGCTTCAGGCCGGACGCCACGCCCATGATGGTCGGCCTCTACATCACAGCGGCCTATTGGTCCACGGCCTCGACATCCTTCGCCAACCCGGCGGTCACGGTGGCGCGTAGCTTGTCCGACACCTTCGCCGGGATCGCGCCGACTTCCGCACCAGCCTTCATCGCAGCCCAGTTGCTCGGGGCCGGCGCCGCGACCGTCCTTTTCGGGTGGCTTCTATCCGAGAGCAAATAGCCACGAGCGCCGAAGAGGCGTTCAATAACAGGCTGCCGCATCGCACGGTGACGACCTAGTCGCCCAATGGCCCCGCTCCAGGGACGAGGCGGAGACAACCATGCAACAGGCCGGACACACTCATGCGGTGGGATTGCGCTAAGCTGGTCCCTTCCCTCGAACCGCGCGAGGCGTAAGCCTACGCCCCACGCGGTCCACCGGCCGCCCTGCGGGGCGCCCCACGCGCACAGCTTGTTTCAGGTAACTGAATTCAGTTACCATCGATAATAATCATAAGGAGCTCGAACAGCCGATCGACTTTCGAACGCAAGCGGGGAAACGCAAAGCAATGAGCTCATCAACCGCCGCCCGTGCGTCAGCGGCTATCCAATCCGAGCATTTCGACGTGTTGATCGTCGGCGCGGGCATATCGGGCGTGGGCGCGGCCTATCACTTGGCCAGCAACCGACCGGACAAGACTTTCGTCGTCCTGGAAAGCCTGCACAGCTTTGGCGGGACTTGGCTCACCCACACCTATCCCGGCATCCGCTCGGACAGCGACCTCTACACTTTTGGGTATCGCTTCAAGCCATGGGTCGGCCCGCCGATTGCGACCGCCGCAGAGATCCTCAGCTATATGGGCGAGGTGATCGAGGAGAACGGCTTGGGCGGCCGGATCCGCTACCATCACCGCATCACGGACGCTGCGTGGTCCACGGCGGATCAGCGCTGGACAATCACCGCGGAGCGAACTGACACCAACGAGGTCGTCACGTTCAGCGCCAACTTCCTCTGGATGTGCCAAGGTTACTATCGCCACTCCGAGGGATACACCCCTGACTGGCCTGGAATGGACACCTTCAACGGCGAGGTTGTTCATCCCCAGAAATGGCGCCCGGACTTGGACCTTTTGGGTAAGCAGGTCGTGGTGATTGGCTCCGGCGCAGCCGCCGCCACAGTCGTGCCGAACATTGCAGACGACTGCGCCCACGTAACAGTGCTGCAACGCTCGCCAACCTATTTCATATCGCGCAACAACGCCAACGAACTGGCGGATACCTTGCGTGAACTGGAAATCGACGAGACCTGGATTCACGAAATCGTCCGTCGCAAGATTCTACTCGACCAGGAAATCTTTACGAAGCGGTGCCTCGAAGAACCGGAGGCGATGCGGGACGAACTCTTGGCCGGGGTAAGCGCCTTCATTGGCCCAGAGCTCGTGAAACAGCACTTCACGCCTCGATACCGGCCATGGCGCCAGCGGATCGCCCTCGTGCCGGACGGTGATTTGTTCCGGGCCATGCAGGGCGGCAAGGCCTCGGTGGTGACCGGCGAGATCGAGCAATTCGTCGAAGCCGGTCTGCTGTTGAAGTCCGGCGAACTCCTCAAGGCCGACGTCATCGTCACGGCCACCGGGTTCAATCTGAGCGTTCAGGGCGACATTGTTTTCCGTGTAGACGGGAAGCTTCTCAATTTCGGCGACACGATCACCTATCGCGGCATGATGTTCACCGGCGTGCCGAACCTGGTTTGGGTTTTCGGCTACTTCCGGGCCAGCTGGACATTGCGGGTGGACCTGGTTTCGGACTTTGTCCTGCGATTGCTGCGTCACATGGACCAGAAAGGCGCGCGCAGCGTTTCGGTGGCTCTGCGTCCCGAGGACGCCGACATGCCGGAACTGTCGTGGATCGATCCGGAAAACTTCAATCCAGGCTATCTGATGCGCGGCATGCACCTGCTGCCGAAGCGTGGCGACAAACCTGAATGGCAGCACAATCAGGATTACTGGCGTGAGAAAAATGAGCTGCCGCTCATCGACCTGGATGACGCCGCCTTCGTTTATGGCGGGGTCGAGATCGACGATCACCAAGCCGAGTGATGCTCAAGGGCGATCGCTTGAGAAACCGGCGGTCGCCGATGCTGATGACCGCCGACAACTGGAAGGCGTGTGATCGACGGGGCGAGCGCCAGCCGTGGCATGGCCAGCTTCTCGCGGTTCCTGACGCCGAAGGACGCCGAGGACATCCGCGCCTACGTCATCACCGAAGCGCGGAAGACCGCCCGAGGCGCTCCGCCGTCCCCCGCCCGTGGGACGTCGTGATCCATCGCAACGGCTTGATCATTGACAGGGCGCGCTCCGGGCGGAAAGACACAGGCAAACAACAGGTAGCTTGATGACCCAACTGGCGCAGACCATTCGGACGATGCTGGCCCTCGATCCATCCGCGCCCGAACTGGAATACGCCGGTCGCTGGTGCAGTTGGGGCGAGATCGCGCAGCTCGCCGCCGGGATCGACGAGGCGCTGACCCAGGCGGGCCTTTCCGAGGGTGCGCGCGTGGGCGTGTTGCTACGCAATCGCGGGCCGCTCGTCTCGACGCTGATCGCCATTTTCTCGACGGGACGGTGTCTGGCGAGCTTCAACGGCCATGCGCCGGATCAAAATCTGGCGGCTGACCTTCGCCGCGGTGCGCCGCCGGTGATCCTGGGGGTTGCAGACGACTGGGCGAGGCCCGCGCTGCACGCGGCGGCTTGCGACATCGGCGCGCTGGGGCTCGAGCTCACCGGCGATCCCGCCGAGCCGGTGCGGGCCGTCCCGGGCCTCCCGGGCCGGCCGGCGGAGTGGGCGCATCGCGACGCGCCGGGCGTGGCCATCGAGATGCTGACGAGCGGGACGACGGGCGAGCCAAAGCGAATTCCGCTTCCCTACCGCAAGCTGGAGACCGCCCTGCTCGGCGCGGCCGCCTATGAACGCGGCCGCAGGGAAGACGCTGCGCCGCGCCTGCGCAGCGGCGTCCAGATCATCTCGGCGCCGCTGGCGCACATCTCCGGGGTGACCCCGGTCATGAACAACATCCTGGCCGGCCGCAAGATCTGCCTCCTGGAGCGATTCACCGTGGAAGGCTTCCGCGACGCCGTGGTTCGCCACCGACCCAAGGTGGCCGGCGCACCGCCGTCCGCCCTGCGCATGATCCTCGACGCCGACGTCCCCAAGGAGGATCTCTCGAGCCTGCTCGCCTACCGCACCGGCACTGCGCCCCTCGACCCCGACCTCGCCGACGCCTTCTACAAGAAGTACGGAATTCCCGTGCTGCAGAACTACGGGGCGACCGAGTTCGCCGGCGGCGCGGCAGGCTGGAGCCTCGAGGATTTCAAGGCGCATTGGACGACCAAACGCGGCAGCGTGGGGCGGCTCAACAAGGGCCTGGAAGCCCAGGTCGTCGATCCGGAGAGCGGCGCGGCGCTTGCGGCGGGCGCGGAGGGGCTGCTCGAACTCCGCGGCCCGAATATTGGCGACGGCGAGAACTTCGTGCGGACCACCGACCTCGCCGTGGTCGACGACGATCGGTTCCTGTACATCAAGGGCCGGTACGACAACGCCATCATCCGCGGCGGCTTCAAGATCCTGCCAGACGATGTGGTCAAGGCGATCGAGCAGCACCCGGCGATCCGCGAAGCCGCAGTCACCGGTCTGGAGGATCCACGCCTCGGCCAGGTTCCGGCTGCGGCCTACATCCTCAGGGCCGGCGCCCAGCCGCCCGCCGAGGACGAACTCCGGGCGTTCCTGCGCGAACGGCTGATGCCCTATCAGGTCCCCGTCCATCTGAAGGCCGTGGAGGAACTCCCGCGCACGCCGTCGATGAAGGTGAGCCAACCGGCCCTCAAGGCGCTGCTGGCGGCCGATTTCGCCTAGACGCTTCGCCGCCGAAGTGGGCGCCGGTTCGGCGCCCGTTTGCGGCGTCGGCCCCCGACGGAGCCCCCCCTGCTGTATTCGACTGCGGGCCCGAATCCGACGGGTTCGCGGCGACCTGACGCACACCGACCGCTGTGCTCCCGAGATTGCTCGGCGCCGCCTTGCCATACGCCGCGCCTGTGCCTACCAGTGAATTCAATTCGGTGGGACCGCGACCGCGGCGTGCAACGGCGCTGAGTCGCCGAACCGAAGCTGTCGGATTGCCTCGGGGAGGCGTGGAGAGGCGTCTTGGAATTCGAGTACTCCGACGAGCAGATGGCGCTGAAGACGGAAGCTCGACGCTTCCTGTCGGAGCAGGCGCCCCTTTCCGACGTCCGGCGGATCCTCGACGGCGACCGCCGGCACGCCGAAGCCCTCTGGAGCCAGATAGGTCAGCTCGGCTGGTGCGGCGCCGTAATTCCCGAGGCCCATGGAGGCCTCGGCTTGGGCTACGTCGAGCTCTGCGCGCTGGCGGAGGAACTCGGCCGCGCACTGGCGCCGACGCCCTTCTCGACCACGATATATCAGTTCGCCGAGGCGGTGCTGGCCGCCGGCAGCGAGGCGCAGAAATCCGCGCTGCTGCCCCAGGTCGCGCAAGGACGCCTGATCGGCGCGATGGCGCTCTCGGAAGGCCCCGGCCCGCTTTCGCCAGGCCGCACGCAGACGGTCTGCCGTGGAGGCTTGATCACCGGGCGCAAGGCTCCGGTCGTCGACGGCGACGCCGCCGATTTCGCTATCGTGCTCGCGCGCGACGCGCAGGGGGAGGAGGGCCTCTTCCTGGTCGACCTCAGCGGCGCACAGGTCAAGCGGACGCCCGTCTCGAGTCTCGACCCGAGCCGCGGCGCAGCCATCCTGGACTTCGACGACGCCGTCGCCGAGCCGCTCGGCGCCCCGGGACCCGCCTGGCCCATCCTCGAGGCCGTGCTCGATCGCGCGGCCGTGCTGGTGGCCTTTGAACAACTCGGGGGCGCGGACCGCTGCCTGGAGATGGCGCGGGACTACGCCCTGCAGCGCTATACGTTCGGTCGTCCCATCGGAAGCTACCAGGCCATCAAACACAAACTGGCCGACGTCTACGTCAAGAACGAGGTGGCTCGGGTGCATTGCTATTACGCAGCCTGGGCGCTTGCATCCGACGCCGCGGAACTGCCGGTGGCCGCGGCCGGCGCGCGCATTGCGGCGTCTGCAGCCTATTGGTTTGCGTCCAAGGAAAACATCCAGGTTCACGGCGGGATCGGATTCACCTGGGAGGCCGACTGCCACCTCTTCTTCCGCCGGGCGCGCCACACGAGCCTGATGCTCGGCGCGCCCGCCGAGTGGAAGCGCCGGCTCATTCGTCAGCTCGAGATCGCGGAATCGGCGAAGATCGACGCGGGAGACCGGGCATGACTCTGGATGACACGCCGCAGGAAGCCGCCTATCGCGCCGAAGTCCGCGCCTGGATTGCGGCGAACGCACCGGATTTCGCCCGGCTGTCGCCGGAGGAGCGTCGCGTCTGGCACCCCCGGCACCGGGAAGTGGCCTGCGCCTGGCAGGCGCTCAAGGCCGACGCCGGTTATGCCTGCATCGCCTGGCCCAAGGCCTGGGGCGGGGCCGGCGGCACGCCGATGCAGGAAGCCATCTTCTTTCAGGAAGAGGCCCGGGCGGGCGTGCTCTTCCCTTACTTCATGACCGGACTGCAGATGCTCCTCCCGGCGCTGCTGCAGTTCAACAAGGACCCGCTCTCCATAAGCCTCGTCCCGCCGGCTGTCCGTGGCGAGACGATTTGGTGCCAGCTCTTCTCGGAGCCGTTCAGCGGTTCCGACTCCGCCGCCGCGCGTTGCAGCGCCAGGCGCGACGGCGACGACTGGGTTCTCAACGGACAGAAGGTGTGGAACAGTGGAGCAAACCTTTCCGACTATGGACTGATCGTCACGCGCACCGATCCGGACCTCCCGAAGCACCAGGGGTTGACCGTCTTCTGGGTCGACATGAAGGCGGCGGGGATCGAGGTCCGGCCGATCAAGATGATGTCGGGAGAGAGCGAGTTCGACGAGGTGTTCCTCACGGATGTCCGCGTCCCGGACGCCCAGCGGGTGGGCGGCCTCGGCGAGGGTTGGAAGGTGATCCTGGCGACCTTGGCCAATGAAAGGGCCGCCATCGGCGCCGGCCGAGGTCCTTCCTGGCGCGAGATCATCCGGTTGGCGCGCGACACGCCGAGCGGCGACGACTCGGCAATGCAGGATCCCGTCGTCCGCGACTGGCTCGCAGACTGCTATGTCGGCGCGGAGGCTGTCCGGCTGCTGGGCCTACGGTCGCTGTCCAACCTGTCCCGGGGCGAGCCGTCGGGTTTCGAGGGCACAGTCGGGAAGCTGCTTTGGGCGGCGCTTTCCCAGGATATCTCCAGCCAGGCCCTGGACGTGCTGGGGACCTACGGGCTCATCGACGATCCCGAGCTTGCCGCGCTCGAAGGGGTCTTCCACCAGCGCTTCATGTGGGCTCCGGCCCTGCGCCTTGGCGGCGGAACGGACGAGATCCTCAAGAACGTGATCGCCGAGCGGGTCCTGCGGCTGCCCCAGGAACCGCGGGTCGATAAGGGCGTGCCGTTCAAGGACATTCCGATCGGTTCGTGACGGCCTGCGCGGCGACGACAAAGACGACGTATGGACGCCGAGCGCCGAGCGCGCGCCGGCCCGAAGGAAGGAAGCACTATGCTGGAGCTCGAAGGCAAGGTGGCGATCGTGACGGGCGCCAGCCGCGGGATCGGCGAGGCGACGGCGGAGCGCCTCGCGGCCGCCGGGGCCGTCGTCATCGCCGCCGCCCGTACGCTTGGAGACGCCGAGACCGCCGAGCTCGACAGCCTCAGCCACACGGTCTCGCAGATCCGAAATCGCGGACAGGAAGCCCACGCCTACCAGCTGAACGTGGCCGATCCGGCGTCGCGCGAAGCCTTCATGGCCGAGGTTCTGGAGCGGTTTGGGCGCGTCGATGTGCTTGTCAACAACGCCGGGATCACAGGCTACGGCTCCAAGGCCTGGGAGATGCCCGACAAGTATTTCCGGCGGGTGTTCGAGGTGAACGTTTTCGGCCCGCGCGATCTCATCGTGCGGGCGCTGCCTGGAATGCTGGAACGGCGATATGGGCGGATCGTGAACGTTTCCTCGACGGTTGCGGATCGCGCCGCGCCCAATCCCGATGGTCCGCCGTTCACCGAGTTTCACCAGGATACCGGCATCTCGGCCTACGCCCCCTCGAAGAGCGCGCTCAATCTGTTCACACGGTCGCTGGCGGCCGAGCTCCACGGCACAGGCGTGTCGGCCAACACCGTCGCGCCGGTGAATTCAGTGATGACCCGCACCGCGCAGAAGATGATCAACGACGGCGTGCTCGACGCCTCGCGCATGAAGGCGCCCGAGGACCCCGAAGTCATGGCCGAAGCGGTGCTCGCCTTGTGCGTGGCGGATCCTGACTCGACGACGGGCCTGACCACCTACAGCGGACAGTATCTGGCTCGGATCGGTCGCGCCGTCCGAGGCCGCGACGGTGGGGCCTTCACCGGCAGGATCACGGTGGATTCGCAGAAATATTGACCCAGAGCCGATGCGCGCGGGCGGTTTGCAGAAGACCGCGCGGACGGGAGACCTGAATGCAGATTATCGAGACAGTGGAGACACGCCGCTTCCGCGAGGAAGTCCGCGCCTGGCTCCAGGAGAACAAGCCGCGCGACAAGCGACCGGAGGACGGCCCCGAAATGCGGGCGTTCGACATGGCCTGGCAGCAGCGGCAGTTCGAAGGCGGCTGGGCCGGCGTGAGCTGGCCGGCCGCTTATGGCGGGCGCGGGCTCGCGCTCGTGGAACAGCTGATCTGGCATGAAGAGTACAGTCGCGCCGGCGCGCCCTCGAGCGGCAACATGTTCGTCGCCCTGAGCCATGCCGGACCGACGCTGATCAACGAAGGGTCGGAAGAGCAGAAGACCTATCATCTCCCGCGGATCCTGCGGGGCGAGGTGACCTGGTGCCAGGGCTTTTCCGAGCCTGGCGCCGGATCGGACCTCGGATCCTTGACCACGCGGGCGGAGGTCGACAACGACCACCTGGTGATCAACGGGACGAAGATCTGGACGACCTACGGGCCGGGAGCCAATTTCCAGGAACTGTTGGTCCGCACCGATCCGAGCGTCGCGAAGTACCGCGGCATCAGCTGGGTGATCTGCCCCATGGATACGCTTGGCGTCACCGTGCGGCCGATCCGGGCCATGTCGGGCCTCACCCATTTCGCCCAGTGCTTCTATGACGATGTCCGCGTGCCGCTCGCCAACGTGGTGGGAGGCCTCAACAATGGCTGGCGCGTGGCGATGACGACGCTCGGCTTCGAGCGTGGAACGGCCAATATCGCCCACCAGATCGAACTCGCGCGAACGGTCGAGCGCCTGGTGGAGATCGCCAGGCAGATCGAAGGACCCGACGGGCAGCGCCGCGCGATCGACGACGAGGCCATCGCCGCCGAGCTGGCCGATCTGCGAACCGCCGTGGCTGCGCTGCGCGCCATGACCGCGCTGACCATCTCGCGCAACATGCGCGAGGCGGTGCCGGGCCCGGAAAGCAACTTGGTGGCGCTGCAGTTCGGCGAACTGATACGCAGGGTGATGGGGTTCGCGCTCAAGCTGCTCGGCGCGCGGGGCCTGGAGCGGCAAAGCGATCTCGGAGAGTGGGCGCTCGAGTATCTCGAGTGCTTCAAGTGGGCGATCGGCGGGGGTACGACCGAGATCCGCCGCAACAACATCGCCGAGCGCTTGCTCGGCATGCCGAAGGGCCCCAGGCCATGATCACAGACCTTCTTCCCAGCGACGACCAGGCGGCCATTCGCGACTCCGTGGTCGCGCTCCTGTCGCGGGAATTTCCAATCGCCAGGCTGCACGGCGACCTCGCATCCGGCGCCGGCGTCGAGCGGGCGCGCTGGGGCATGTTCGCCGACCTGGGCCTCTTCGGTCTGGCGGTCGGCGAGCAGCAGGGCGGCGCGGGTTTCGCCCTCCCCGAACAGGTGACCGCGGCTTATGAACTCGGGCGGTTCCTGGTCTCTCCGACCGTGCTCGCGACGATGATCGCGGCGGGCTTCGCGCAAGGCGAGATGCTCGAGTCGCTTGTCGCGGGCGACGCGCGTGTCGCCTTCGCCAACCCGGTGTCCAGGTTGCAGATCCATGGCGGAGGCTCGGCGCCCGTCCAGCTCCTGGATGCGGACGGTGCGGACTTCGTGTTGCTGTGGACCGACGAAGGCGCGGCGCTCCATGCTGCGCCGGCGCCCGGACCTCACGTCGAGGCGCTGGACGAGACCGTCTCGCTGCAGCGGGCGGAACTCGCCCTTGGCGGGCGCATCGCCGCGACCACCGGGCCGGATATCGCCCGGCGCGGCGGGTTGTTGCTGTCGGCATACTTGGTGGGCATCGCGAAGGCGACCCTCGAGATGGCGGTCGAGTACAGCAAGTCCCGCGTTCAGTTCGGCCAGGAGATCGGGGCCTTCCAGGCGATCAAGCACTACTGCGCCGAGATGGCGCGGCGCGCCGAGGCCGCCACCGCCCAGACCTTCTATGCCGCCCTGGACGCGACGGTGCGACGCGATGAGGACATGTTCGAAGCCGCTGCCGCGCGCCTGCTGGCGGCGGAGGCTGCGGTCGACAACGCCCGCTTCAACATCCAGATTCACGGCGCCATGGGATTCACCTACGAGGCCGACGCACACCTGTACCTGAAGCGCGCCCTGCTGGTCTCAGCCATCCTGAGCGATCAGCGTTCCGAGCAGAGGCGGATCATGCGCTCGGAAGGTCTGGCGGCGGCAGAGCTCGACCTATCGCCGCCGGCATGAGCGCCGCGGGACCAGGGGGTCAGAAGCGGCTCCTGGTTGGTTCGAACTTGGCGTCCCCCGCCCTCAGTCGCGCGTGACCGCCAGCCCCGGCATCTCACCCGTCGCCCGCCAGTCCTCGAGGAAGCGGATATAGGTCATCGGGCCGCCGCCATAGGGGCTGTTGCGGGCGTTCATCGCCTTCACGTCCCCCTCGTAGTTGTAATATCCGGGGGTGCAGGCGTTGAGGAACGCCTCCCGTGCGGGCGCAGCGCGGAGCACCTCGGCGACCCACTCGTCTTCGGCGCGGGTCGTGACCTCGAAACGGGTGGCGCCCTGGTCGCGCACCTGGGCCAGGATGTGGGCGATGTGCTTGGACTGCTCGCTGATCATGTGGAGGAAGTTGATCGCAAAGCCGACCTGGGCGCCCGATAGCAGCAGCAGGTTCGGGAAGCCGTGCGACGTGAAGCCGTGCAGGGTCGAAGCGCCGCCGCGGCTCCACTTCTCGGTGAGGCCGAGGCCGTCGACGCCGAGGACCTCGTAGCCGAGCCGTTCCTGGATGGTGAGCTCCACCTCGAAGCCGGTCGCATAGACGATGCAGTCGAGCTTGTAGGCCTGGCCGGCGGCGATCACGCCGTCCTCGGTGATACGCTCCACGCCCTTGCCCTGGGTGTCGACCAGGGTGACGTTCGGGCGGTTGAAGGCCGGCAGATAGTCGTCGTGGAAGCACGGCCGCTTGCAGAACTGATTGTAGTAGGGTTTCAGCGCTTCGGCGGTCGCCCTGTCCTGCACCAGCGCGTCCACGCGGGCGCGAATCTGCTCCATCTTCTTGAAGTCGGCGAGTTGGGTCAGGGTCGCCGGATCCTCGACCGGCTCGCCGCGCGCCAAGCGGCGATGGGCGATCAGTTGGACGTTGTTGATGATGTCGGTCCAGCCGTCTCGCACCAGGTCCTCGTCGGCGAAGCCGCCGGAGGTGAGCGTGGTGAAGTTGGCGATGCGCCGCTCCTGCCAGCCCGGCTCGAGGGCCTCCACCCACTCGGAATCGGTGATCCGGTCGGCGCGCACGTCGATCGAGGAGGGGGTGCGCTGGAAGACGTAGAGATGCCCGGCGCCCTCCGCGAGATGCGGGATGCACTGCACCGCCGTCGCGCCGGTGCCGATGACCCCCACCCGCTTGTCGTTGAGCTTGGCGAGTCCCCCCTCGGGGTTTCCGCCCGTGTAGCCGTAGTCCCAACGGCTGGTGTGGAAGGAACGCCCCCTGAAGCTCTCCAGCCCCGGGATGCCGGGCAGCTTCGGGCGGTCGAAAGGGCCGTTGGCCATCACGACGAACCTGGCGCGGATCGCATCGCCGCGGGTCGTGCGCACGACCCAGCGGCGTTCGGCCTCGTCCCACTGCGCCGCGTTAACCTCGGTCTGGAAAAGCGCATCGCGATAGAGATCGAAGTGCTCGGCGATCTTGCGGCAGTGGGCGAGGATCTCCGGCGCACGGGCGTATTTGCGGCTCGGCAGAAAACCGACTTCCTCGAGCAACGGCAGATAGACATAGCTCTCGACGTCGCAGGCCGCCCCCGGATACCGGTTCCAGTACCAGGTGCCGCCGAAGTCGCCGCCGCGCTCGATCATGCGGACGTCCTTGAAGCCGGCCTGGCGCAACCGCGCCCCCACCAGCAGGCCGCCGAACCCGCCCCCGATGACGACCACCTCGACCTCGTCCGTCAGCGGCGCGCGCGCAAACCCCGGTTCCACGTAGGGGTCGTCGAGGTACTGGGCGAATGAGCCGCCGCTGAGCTTGACGTACTGGTGGTTGGCGTCAGCGCGCAGGCGCTTGACGCGCTCCTCCTGGTATTTCGCCCAGAGCGCATCGGGATCGAAGCCGAGCGTTTCGTTCCCATGGTCGGGTGTCGCCGCATCATTCGCCATAGCTGCTTCGGTTTCCTGCCCTCGCGCTTAGGCGTTCCGAAACGGTGTCGAGCCCTCGTCGCCATGTCAATCTAGACATCGGGTCGGATTGGCGTAAGAGCGCCCGGAGCAGCTAACGTCGCGGTGCGAAGATCACCTTTCCCTGGGCCGTTCATATCGGATGGCGCCGCGGCCGAAGGCGGCAGACCTAGGGAGGAAGACAAAATGCGCTACAGACGCCTTGGGCGCAGCGGCCTGCTCGTCTCGGAGCTTTGCCTTGGGACCAACACCTTCGGCGGCGGCGACATGGAGGGCTGGCGAAAGCTCGGCGGGCTGGATCAGCCTGCGGCGGAAGCGGTGATGGCCCGAGCCTTCGAAGCGGGCGTGAATTTCCTGGATACTGCAGACGTCTACGCCAACGGCGAATCCGAAATGCGGATCGGCCAGGCCCTGCACAACATGCGGGTGGCGCGGGACGACGTGGTGATCGCGACCAAGTTCGGCATGCGCATGAGCGCCGGCCCCAACGGCATGGGCGCTTCGAGGGGCCACATCATCCAGGCGCTGGAAGCTAGCCTTAAGCGGCTCGGCACCGACTACGTCGACCTCTACCTGATCCACCTGTTCGACCCCGCCACCCCGCTCGTCGAGACGCTTAGAACCCTCGATCAGCTCGTGCGTGACGGTAAGGTGCGCTACATCGGCTGCTCCAACTTCGCCGCCTGGCAGGTGATGAAGGGGCTCGCCGCCTCCGCCGCCGAGGGTCTGGAGCGGTTCGAGGTGATCGAGGCCCAGTGGTCGGCGGCGACCCGCGGCCTGGAGCGCGAGATCGTTCCGATGGCGCGCGATCAGGGGGTCGGCATCATGGTTTGGGGCGCGCTGATCGGCGGGTTGCTGAGCGGCAAATACAACCGCGACGGCGCCGGTCAGGGCGAAGGGCGCAGCGGCGGCCAGACGCCTCCCGTACTCGATCGCGAGCGCGTCTTCGACGTCGTCGATGCTCTTCGCGCCGTGGCGGCCAAGCGAGAGGCCGCCACCGCCCAGGTGGCCCTGGCCTGGATGCTCGCGCAACCTGGCGTGACGAGCGTGCTCTTCGGGGCGCGCAACCCCGACCAGGTCGCCGAAAACATCAAGGCCGCCGAACTGACGCTCGACGAGACGGAACTCGGGCAGATCAGCGCGGCGGCGGAACCGGTGATGGACTATGGGCCCTGGGTCAACCGCGGGTCGGCCGGCGCGCGCCTGCCGTACGTCTGACCCGGCGCTGCGCGGCGGAGCGCCGCCCGAGTTCAGGCCGCCGGTCTGCGCCGCGGCGGCCTCTATCCGGCGGCCGAGATCATGGCGGCGGCCTTCTCAGCGATCATCATGGCGGGCGCATTGATGTTGCCGTTGACCAGCCCGGGCATGACGGAAGCGTCGGCGATGCGCAGGCCGGCAAGGCCGTGGACGCGCAGTTGCAGGTCGACGACCGACTCCGCGGCGGCGGGTCCAAGTCGGCACGTGCCGACCGGATGGAAATGGTTGCTTGCGAAGCGGCGGATGTGGGCCTTGACCTCTGCGGGCGAGGCGTTCTCCGGTCCAGGGCGGAGCTCTCGGCTGATCACCTTCGCCAGCGCCGGCTGCGCGGCGACCTCGCGCATTCGCTCGACGCCGCGTGCGAGCGCCTCCAGGTCTGACGGCTCCGAAAGGTAGCGGGGCTCGATCACGGGCGCCTCGGACGGGTCGGCCGAGCGCAGCGTCACGAAGCCGCGGCTCGCCGGCTGCCCCTGATTCACAAACCAGGAGAAGCCATGCTCGGTCGGCAGGAGGGCGCGCAGGCCCGAGCCGAGCATGCCCACGAGGACCGGCGGGGCGAAGAGCTGCATGTCGGCGTGCGCGAGGCTGTCGTCGCTCCGGAAGAAGCCCCCGACGGGCGAGGAGCCCTCGGCGAGAAAGCCTCTGCGGCCGACCAGATACCGCGCCGCCTCGAGCGCGCCGCGAACGGGATGGAGATAGCGATAGCCGGTGATGGGCGCGTGCGTGGTGAAGGCAAGCTTGTAGGCGAGGTGGTTTTGCAGGTTGCGCCCCACGTGCGGCTGATCGAGCCGAACCGGCAGACCGAGCCCCCGCAGATCATCTGCCGACCCCACCCCGGAAAGCATCAGCAGGCGCGGCGTGTTGATGGCGCCGGCGCAGAGGATCACCTCGCCCTCCGCGTGGGCGATCTGCTCCTGGCCTTGGTGGCGAAAGGCGACCCCGACCGCCCGATGGTCCTGCAGCACAATGCGTGTGACCTCGGCCTGCTTCAGCAGCAGCGGCCGGGCGCCTGAGCCGCGCAGGAAGGCGGCGGCGCTGCTCATGCGCCGCCCCTCGCCGATGGTGAAGTCGTAGTAGCCGAACCCATCGACGACATCGGGCCGGGCAAAGTCGTCGACCTCGACGAAGCCCGCCTGGCGCGCCGCCTCGAGGATGCGTTGGCAGATCGGCAGGCTCGAACGTCCCTTGGAGACCTTCAACGGCCCGCGGTCGCCGTGCCATTCGCTCGCGCCGCGCTCGTTGTTCTCGCTGCTTCGGAAGTACCGGAGCAGATCCGAGTAGCCCCACCCGTCGCAGCCTGCGTCGCGCCAGGCGTCATAGTCGTGGGGGAAGCCACGGGTATAGACCATGCCGTTGATCGAGCCGCCGCCGCCGACGACACGGCCCTGAGACATGTACAGCCGCCGCCCGCCCAGCTCGGCCTGCGGCTCGGTCTCGTAGCCCCAGTTGAACCGCCGCGCCGCCGCGGCAAAGGCGCTCGCGCCGGGGGCGGAGAACAGCGGCGAACGATCGGAGGGCCCGGCTTCCAACAGCAGCACCCGGCGGCCCTGCTCCGCCAGTCGCGCGGCCACCACACAGCCAGCGGCGCCCGCACCGACGACGATGTGATGATAGGTCTCGAAGCGCGGCACCTTACCGACGCGCCCCCCGCGGCTCGAAGCGTACAGGCAGGCTGTCGAAGCCGCCGATAACCCCGGTTGGTTTCGTCCGGCACGGCGCGGTCAGCTCCACGGCGGTGATCGCATCGGTCACCGCGACGACGGCCACCGCCATTTCCGTCTTGGCGAGGAGCTGACCCAGGCAGATGTGCCGTCCCCAGCCGAAGCCGATCAGATAGGCCGGATCGCGGCTCAGCCTGAACTCGGACGCCGCCTCGAACGACTCCGGATCTTGGCCCGCCGCGGCCAGGTTCAGCGAGACGACGTCGTCCACCTGCAACCTATGGCCGTCCATTTCGAAGGATTCCGCCACGACCCGGATCTGCCTCGGCGTTCCCGGTCTGATGCGCATGCTTTCGGCCACGGCGTCCGGCGCGCGCTCCGGGTGCGCCGCGACGTCATCCCACAGGCCAAACCGGATCAGGCTGTGGAACAGGTTGGCGAGGGTGAACCGTGTCGTGTCGTGCCCCGCCAGCAGCAGGAAGACGAGCCCCCAGATCAGCTCCTCTTCGCTGATCTTCTCTCCGGCGTCCTGGAGCGCGATCAGCGCATCCACGAAGCCGTCCCGCGGGTCGGCCCGGCGCTCCGCCACCAGGCGGCTGACGTAGTCCCGCAGCAAGCTGAGCGCCGCCTCGAGCGCTGGAATCCCGGGCCCGAACGGCACCTGGCCCAGCATCCGCAGCTGCACGGTCGCCTCGGCGAAGATCGGCACGTCCGTCGCCGGCACCCCCATGAACTGGGCGAAGATCGAAATCGGATACAGGTGACAGAAGTCCGCCACCAGATCGCACTCGCCGCGACCGATGAAGCCCTCGATCAGGTCGTCTGCTATCGCCTGCATCACGGGACGGAAGTCTTCGATGCGGGTGCGGGTGAACGCCTTTCCCAGGACCGCGCGAACGCGGTCGTGCTTTTCCGGCGCCATGAAGTTGAGGTTGCCCTCCCGGATGAATTCCAGGATCAGCGGGCTCGCGCCGCGAGCGGCGAAATAGTCGACGTTGCGCGGCGTCATGCGCCGGTCATGGAACGCCGCGCGGGCGAGTTCGTAGGAAAAGATCTCCACGCCATAGCGGCTTTCCCCCAGGCGCGAACGCGGACAGCCGAGCGCGGAGGCGGGGTCGTTCAGGAAGTCGTCGGTATCGGTGACGAGGTGGGGAAGGCGCTTCTCGGTCATCGAGCAGGTCCCGTGCAGATCTGATCCGCTCCGCGCGCGTTCGGCGCCGCCGCGCCGTCCGGCCCAGCGGACGGGTGTTCGGTCGAGCTGATCCCTGGCGGGAGCATCGCGCGCGCCGACGCGCAGGTCCAATATCAATGCCGCCGCACCACGATCTCAAATTGCGATCAGGCAAGATCCATCAGGTTTCGGCCCTGCGCTCTGCTAGTGTCCTGATCATGAAGTTCGCGTGCGCCTGTGGCGGCTCGGACGAATTCGGAATCGATAGGCACGCTAGGGCGCCCCGATGGAATTGCGGCGGATCAGATACTTTCTGGCGGTGGCGGAACACGCGAATTTTCACCGCGCCGCCGAGGCCCTGCACGTCGCGCAGTCCGCATTGTCGAGGCATGTGCAGGCGCTCTCGCGCCAGGTGGGCGGACCGCTCTTCGAGCGGACGCCGGGCGGCGTGCGCCTGACGTTCCTGGGCCAGCAGCTTTATGGCGAGGCTTGGCCTCTGTTGAAACAACTGGATGATGTGTACGAGCGCGCACGCCGGACCGTCGATGGAGAATTCGGGCGGCTCACCGTCGGCGTGAGCGACCTTGGCGCGAGGAATTTCCTGGCAAGGCGCGCCATCCACCTCTGCCGCACACGTCACCCGGGCATCGAACTCGACTTCGTCGCCATGAATTCGTCCGAGCAGATCGCGGACCTGCAAGCCGGCAAGCTGGATGCCGGCGTCGTCGTTGAGCGTCCCAGTCATCAGGCGGATCTGGAGCATCTCCCGCTCGGGGCGGATCCGTTCATGCTGGCGCTTCGCGTCGACCACCCGCTCGCGCGACGGGACAGGCTGCAGGCCCGCGAACTGAGCGACGAGCGGTTCATCGCGGTGAAGCTGGGCATCTATCAGCTGGCCCAGAGCAAACTGTGGGCGGGCTGCCGCGACATCGGCCTGGAGCCCAGGATCTTCCAGGAAGTCCCCACCGAGCAGATGCAGCTCGCTCTGATCGGCGA
>Ga0307513_10004214_pt1 | contig 19230 bp, 18 predicted proteins | sample 15_EM_MG_FD_202174 | JGI IMG/M metagenome (GOLD analysis project Ga0307513, IMG submission 202174) | Populus trichocarpa ectomycorrhiza microbial communities from riparian zone in the Pacific Northwest, United States - 15_EM | ecosystem: Host-associated > Plants > Roots > Unclassified | place...
GCCGATCAGAAGGCCGAGATGGAACGCGTGCAGAGCCAGAAGCACAACGCCGCCGTCGAAGAAGTGACGGCCGTCGCTGCGCGCTTCAACGAACAGCTGCGCGCCTGGAAGGCCAAGAACCAGGCGGAGAAAAAGGCCTCCTGACGCCGGCCGCACGCATGGCGTAACAAGGAGCCAAGCCTCATGTTGACGCCTGCGCAGGCCGAAACTCTCATCGAGCAGCACCTCACGTGCCTGCCCATCGAGTCTTTGCCCTTGACCCAGGCAGCTGGCGCAGTGCTCCGCGAGAACGTCTACGCGGAGCGCGACCAGCCGCCGTTCGATCGCGTTGCCATGGATGGCATCGCGTTGGACTCCTCTTCGATCACCGCTAACGGCGGGCGGCTGCGCGTCGCGGGCACGCAGAACGCGGGCGATCCGCCGCTGACGCTGCCCGACCCCGATTCCTGCATCGAGATCATGACCGGCGCGATGTTGCCCGCCGGATGTGATGCCGTTGTTCCGGTCGAACAGGTGCAAAACCATGGCGCGTTCGCGCAGGTCGGCCGCACGCCGCCTGCCGCGTGGCAGAACGTGCACCGGCGCGGCTCGGACTGCCGGCAGGGCGCATTGTTGTTAGCCGCCGGAACCAGGCTGTCGGCGCCCGAAGTCGCGATCGCGGCCGGCGCCGGCATGGCGCGCGTGCGCGTCAGCGCGCAACCGATGATAGTCGTCATCTCGACCGGCAACGAGTTGATCGAGCCTGGCGAGTTGATCCAGCCGCACCAGGTGCGCCGCTCGAATGCGTACGGCATCACCGCCTCCTTGCGCCAGCACGGCTTCGCGCGGGTGTCTGACGATCACGTGCGCGACGATGAAGGTGAACTCGAGCAACGCCTGAGTTTCCACCTGCGCACCCACGATGTGTTGATCCTCTCGGGCGGCGTTTCGATGGGCAAACTCGACCTGGTGCCGAAGGTGCTGGAGAAGCTCGGCGTAACGCTGGTGTTTCATCACGTGGCGCAGCGGCCCGGGAAACCGATGTGGTTCGGAGTCTCGCAGTCGGGTCCGGCGGTGTTTGCGCTGCCGGGCAACCCGGTGTCCACGCTGGTTTGCCTCGCGCGTTACGTGTTGCCGGCCCTGCGCGCCGCCATGGGGCAGGCGCGCGCCGACCTGCCGCGCATCGCGTTGACCGCGCCCGCCGAGGTCAAGGCGCCGCTCGCGTTCTATCTACCGGTGAAGCTCAGGAGCGACGACTGGGGGCGCACCTCCGCCGAGCCGGCGCCCACGAACGGCTCGGGAGATTTCACCGCGCTCGCCGGCACCGATGGATTCGTCGAGCTGCCGCCCGGCCCCAACACGTTTCCGAAAGGATTCGTGGCGCGTTTCTATCGCTGGTGATTCATTCGATCGAGATGGCATGGATCCGCACGAAAAACTAATTCCCCTCGGTGCGGTCGGCTCGCGTCCGCCGGTCGACGCCTTGCGCCGCCCGATCCACGACCTGCGCATTTCGGTGATGGATCGCTGCAACTTCCGCTGCCCGTATTGCATGCCGCGCGAGACGTTTCACGAGTCGTACCGCTTTCTCAAGTCCACCGAGCGGCTCGATTTTGCGGAGATCCTGCGGCTCGCGCGTGTGTTCGTGCGCACGGGCGTGAAGAAGCTGCGTATCACCGGCGGCGAACCGCTGCTGCGGCCGAATCTGCCCGACCTCATCGGCGACCTGACCTCGCTTGCCGGTATCGAAGATATCGCGCTCACGACCAACGGCGTGTTGCTACCCAAATACGCCGCCGAATTGAAGGCCGCGGGGCTCAATCGGATCACCGTGAGTCTCGATACGCTCGATCCTGTGGTGTTCGCGCAGATGAGCGGCGGGTTCGGCGGCGTCGCCGAGGTTCTCGAGGGCATCGAGCACGCGCACCGCGCGGGGCTTGCGCCGATCAAGGTGAACACCGTCGTGCAGCGCGGCGTGAACGATCACACGCTGCTCGATCTCGTCGCGCACTTTCGCGGCACCGGCGTCATCGTGCGTTTCATCGAATACATGGACGTCGGGACGCGAAATCACTGGAATCCGGCGCTGGTCGTGCCGTCCCGCGAATTGGCAGCGCGTATCCACGCGCGCTGGCCGATCGCGCCGCGCGACCGCAACTACCGCGGCGAGGTGGCCGAACGCCACATGTTTGAAGACGGTGCGGGCGAGATCGGCTTCATCTCCTCCGTCTCGCAGCCCTTCTGCGGCGATTGCTCGCGCGCGCGCATCTCGTCCGACGGGTCGTTTTATACCTGCCTGTTTGCGACCGAGGGCGTGGATCTGCGCGGCCCGTTGCGGGCCGGCGCGACCGACGACGAACTTCATGAACTCATCCGCGGTGTCTGGACCGGCCGCCGCGATCGATACAGCGAACTGCGCGCCTCGATGCGCGATGCCGCGGGCCTGCACAAGATCGAAATGAACTACATCGGCGGCTGAAACAAAAGGGGACATTCCGACTTATCCTCGATTCTGTTGCGCCCCCGAGTCACTTCGCCCATTAATTCGGAATGTCCCCTTTGCCTCGCAAGAAAACCACACTCACTCATCTCGACGCCAACAACCGCCCGACCATGGTCGACGTCGGCGGCAAAACCGCAACACATCGCGAAGCCAGCGCCGAAGCCACGGTCAAACTACCGCGGGCTGTGGCGCGCGAGCTTGCGAAAAGCGGGCATCGCACCAAGAAAGGCCCGGTGTTCGACACGGCCATCGTCGCCGGCGTCATGGCGGCCAAGCGCACCCACGAGATCATCCCGTTCTGCCATCCGCTGGCGCTCGAGCGCTGCTCCATCGACATCGCGCAGCGCCCCGGTGGAACCATCCGCATCGTCTGCAACGTGGCCGTGAGCCACAAAACCGGCGTGGAGATGGAAGCACTCATGGGCGCCACCGCCGCCGCGCTCACGATCTACGACATGTGCAAGGCGCTGTCGCACGACATCGAGATCGGCCCGGTACGTCTGCTGCGCAAGACCGGCGGCAAGCGCGATTTCGCCCGCCGCCCGGTCGGCGTGAGACGCAACCGCCCCAAACCACGCGCATGAGTCCGCTCGCCCCGCTGTTCGGTCTGGTACTCGCGGGCGGCCGCAGCACCCGCATGCAGCGCGACAAGGCGGCACTCGAATACCGGCCTGGCGAAACCCAGCTCGACGCAGCCATGAAATTGCTGGATGGCCGCGTCGCCCGTGTATTCGCGTCGGTGCGCGCCGAGCAACGCGCCGATGGCACCCGCGCCCGTTATCCACAGATCTTCGATCGCGGCGGTGTGGAAGGCCCCATCGCGGGCATCAGCGCGGCGCTCGCGGAACACCCGGCGGCAGCCTGGTTGGTGCTGGCCTGCGACCTGCCCTTTCTCGATCCCCACACACTGGACAAGTTAGTCGCCGCGCGCCGCATCGGCACCGTCGCCATCGCGTTCAAGTCCAGTCACGACGGCCTGCCCGAGCCGCTGTGCGCCATCTATGAACCCGCAGCGCGCCCGCTGCTCGAGGCGCACATCGCCGCCGGCAAGAACTGCCCGCGCAAATTCCTCATCAACACCGCCGGCGTCCAACTGCTCGATCAGCCGAACGCGCGCGCGCTCGACAACGTGAACACCGTGGAAGAGTATGGGCGCGCCATGTCGGACCTCAGTGACAACGCCCCGCCCGCGCGCCAGATCCGCGTGCAGTACTACGCTTTGTTGCGCGAGCAGGCCGGACGCAGCGATGAAACATTGGACACGCGCGCGCGCACGCCGCGCGAGTTGTACGCCGAGCTGGCGGCGCGATATCCCTTCACATTGCCGGCCGAGATGCTGCGCGTCGCCATCAATGCCGAGTTCGGCGAATGGTCGCAACCGCTGAAACCCGGCGACGCCGTGGTTTTCATTCCGCCGGTGGCGGGCGGATGAGCGCGGCGTTTCGATTCAGCGCAACCGCGCTGGACACAGCGGCGCTGCAGCGTGCAGTGCGCGATGTAAGTTGCGGCGGCTTCGCGTCCTTCGAAGGCTGGGTGCGCAATCACAACGAGGGCCACGCGGTGACGCGCCTGGAATACGAGGCATTCACCGAGTTGGCCGAGAAGGAAGGCGCGCGCATCGTCGCCGCGGCCATCGAGAAGTTCGGCGTGACCCGCGCCGCCTGTGTGCATCGCACGGGCACGCTCGCGCTCGGCGATGTCGCTGTGTGGGTGGGCGCGAGTGCCGCGCATCGCGACGAGGCGTTTCGCGCCTGCCGCTTCATCATCGACGAGGTCAAGCACCGACTGCCGATCTGGAAGAAGGAAACCTACGTCAGCGGCGATTCCGGGTGGGTGAACTGCGAACGCTGCGCCGAACCCGCCGCGCACGAACACGAGCACGAGCACGATCATTCCCATGCGCACCCGCACGGCACCGCGCCCGCGCCTGACTACTCGCGCCAGATGGCGTTGCGCGAGGTGGGCTCCGAGGGCCAGGCGCGATTGCGGTCCGCCTCCGTATTGGTCGTCGGCGCGGGCGGCCTCGGCGTGCCCGTGCTGCAATATCTCGCCGGCGCGGGTATCGGCCGGCTCGGCATCGTCGACGGCGACCGGCTCGAGCCTTCGAATCTGCATCGCCAGACCTGGTATGCGCTGGCCGACTGCGGACAGGAAAAATCCACGCTCGCGACGGCGCGCGTGCGCGCGCTCAATCCCGACGTGCGCGTCGAATCACATTCGCTGCGCTTCGACGCGGGCAACGCCGATCGCCTGAGCGCCGGCTACGATCTCATCCTCGACTGCAGCGACAACTTTACCACCAAGTTCCTGCTCAACGACCTCGCGCTGCGCACCGGCAAGCCGGTGTTGTTCGCCAGCGTCTACCAATACGAGGGGCAGCTGCAGATGGTGCGCGGCGATGACGCCTCGCCCTGCCTGCGCTGCGTATGGCCCGAGGCGACACGCGATGGTCTGGTCGGCAATTGCGCCGAGGCGGGCGTCCTGGGGCCCGTGCCCGGCGTGTTCGGCAGTCTGCAGGCCCTCGAGGCGCTCAAATTCCTGTTAGGCCTGCCGGGCCTCACACCCAACGAGATGCTGATATTCGATCTCGTCACCTTGAACACCCAGCGGCTGCGCGCCCGGCGCGCCACGGATTGCGCCGCGCATCGCGACGCAAAGGCACCCGCGCCGGCACCGGCGGAAAGTCTCGAAGTGCGGTTCGCCACGTTGGCGGAAGCACAGGTCGCGGGCTTCACGCTGATCGACGTGCGCGACTCGGTCGAAATTGCAGCGGAACCCATGCCCGCGAATCCGGTGCTGCACCTGCCCACCTCCAAACTACTGACCGGCGCCGCCGCGCTCGATCTCGATGGACGCTACCTGCTGCTGTGCGCCACCGGTACGCGCAGCACGGCCGCCGCCGATCTGCTGCGCTCGCAGGGGTTTCGCCAATGCCGTTCGCTGCGCGGCGGTCTCAAGGCGTTGAAAGCTTCCGCTTGAAGCGCGCGCAGGTCCATTGCCTGGCTACGCTGATGCTGTTCGCGGGCGTGTCCGCGGCCGAGACTGGCGACGCCGCGCATCCGTTGCTGGAAATGGCGCGCGAACACGTCTTGAAGGGCGGCCGGCAGCGCGCGGCGCCGGGAGTCTCGAGCGTGCGCGAGGCGGAGCACCAGCTCGCCCAGGCGCAGGCGCCTGCCGATGAGGTATGCGCCGGCAGTCTCGGCGCGACGCTTTATGCGGATCTTCATGCGGAAGTCGCCGCGGCGCGGGGTGGCGATGGAGATTTCACGGGCGCCGCCACCGCGTATCGCAGCGCGCACGCGTGCCGGCCACGGGATCCGAACATTCTCGCCGCGCTCGCCGGTGTGTTGTTCGACGCGCGCGACTACGGGGGCGCCCGCGCCGCGATCAACGCGTCGCTCGCAATCGACCCGCGGGTCGTCAGCACCAATCGCCTCGCCGGCAACATCGATTTCGTCGAGGAACGCTGGGCCGATGCCATCGCGCGCTTTCGCTACGTTGCGAGCGGCGATGCCGATCGCACCATGGCGGGATACGGGCAGCTCATGTACTGGCTCGCGCAGGCGCGGGCCGGTGTCGCCAAGCCTGAGCTCGTAGCGCGCACGCCGGGAACCGGCTGGCCTCAGCCGCTGCTGCTCTATCTGCGCGGTGAATACACCGAAGCGGAACTGCGTGTACCGATCGAGGACGGCGACCAGCCGAACAACGATCAGCCGAACACCAGCGCGGATGAACGGCTGTGCGAGGCGTTGTTCTATGTCGGCGAGGCTTACTGGGCGCGCGGGAAGCCGGACGTGGCCCGCGATTACTTCGCGGCTCTGGTGAATCTCAAGGTGCTCTATTTCCTGGAGCACGGACTGGCGCTGGCAGAGATCGCGAAGCTGCGAAGGGGGCAGCCCCCGTTTCCTAGCAAAAGGGGACAGGCTTCGCCTGTGAGCGAGCAGTTCCCGGAGTCGCTGAGAAGCCTGTCCCCTTTTGCTAGGAAACGGGGGCTGCCCCCTTTTACGGCCTGACCTGCCCGTGTCCGCGTACGAGGTACTTGTACGACGTGAGCTGCTCGACACCCACCGGCCCGCGTGCATGAAAGCGATCGGTGGAGATGCCGATCTCCGCCCCCATGCCGAACTCGCCGCCATCCGCAAACTGCGTCGACGCGTTGTGCAGCACGATGGCGCTATCTACCCGCTCGAGAAAACGCTGCGCGGTCGCGGCGTTCTCGGTCACGATGCTGTCGGTGTGAGCCGAGCCGTATTTGGCGATATGTTCGATCGCGGCATCGACCCCATCCACCACGCGCGCGGCGATGATGGCGTCGAGATATTCGGTGTACCAATCCTGTTCGGTGGCGGGCTTCACGCGCGCATCCACCTGCTGCACCGCGGCGTCGCCGCGCACTTCGCAGCCGGCATCGAGCAGGTCCTTGACCACCGGCGCGAGATGGGTCGCGGCGCAGGCGGCGTCGACTAACAAAGTCTCCGCCGAACCGCAGATGCCGGTGCGGCGCAGCTTGGCGTTCTTGACGATGGATCGGGCCATGTCGAGGCCCGCGTCGCGGTCGACGTACACGTGGCAGACCCCTTCGAGATGGCCGATCACGGGCACGCGCGCCTCTTCCTGGACGCGCGCCACCAGGCTCTTGCCGCCGCGCGGCACGACCACGTCGATGTATTCGGTCATCGACGAGAGCAGGTAACCGACGGCGGCGCGATCGGTCGTCGGCACGAGCTGGATACTGGCCGCCGGCAGCCCGGCCGCCTGCAGCCCCTCGACCAGGCAGGCATGAATGGCGCGGCTCGAATGCACGCTCTCGGAACCGCCGCGCAGGATGGCGGCGTTGCCCGACTTCAGGCACAACGCACCGGCATCGCAGGTCACATTGGGACGGCTCTCGTAGATGATGCCGATCACGCCGAGCGGCACACGCACCCGCGCGATATCGAGCCCGTTCGGCCGCGTCCACTGCGCGATGACGGAGCCCACCGGATCCGCCAAGGCGGCAATCTCTTCGACGCCACGCGCCATGCTCTCAACGCCCTTGTCATCGAGCGCCAGCCGATCGAGCATCGCGCTCGACAAACCCTTCGCGCGCGCGGCGTCCATGTCCAGCGTGTTCGCGGCCAACAGCGCAGCACGGTTGGCGCGCAGGGCCGCGGCAATCTTTGCCAGCGCCAGATTCTTGGTGACGGTGGTCGCCCGCGCCAACGCCGCGGCGGCCGCGACGGCCTCGCGCCCCAGCCGGTTCATGACGGCAGCGAGGTCGGTCGGATTGGGGTCCGTTGGCAGTGGTTGATCGACGGCGGCGTTCACGGAAGTTTCCTCAGACTGCGGCGAGCTCGGCTCGCATGATCACGAGATCGTCGCGATGGATCATCTCATCGCGGCCGCGGAACCCGAGCAGCGCTTCGATGTCGGCGCTGCGCTTGCCGATGATGCGGGTCGCGTCGCGGTCGTTGTACGCGATCATACCGCGCGCGATTTCGACGCCGCTGCGGTCGAGCACGCTGACGGTGTCGCCGCGCGCGAAGGGCCCGCTGACACCCACCACGCCGGCCGGCAACAGGCTCTTGCCGGAGCGCAGCGCCTGCATGGCGCCGGGGTCGATAGTCACGGCGCCCTGGGGCTTGAGCGCGCCCGCGATCCACTGCTTGCGGGCGTTCTCCGGGTTTGAAGCAGGCAGGAACCAGCTGCAATCGGCGCCTTCCTCGAGCCGCGCCACCGGATGCAATGGAGCGCCGGCGGTGATCGCCATCGCGCAACCGGCGGCGGTCGCGATCTTGGCGGCAGCAATCTTGGTCGTCATGCCGCCGGATCCGACGGCGGAGGAAGATCCGCCACCCATCGCTTCGATTTCCGCGGTGATCTCGCGGATCTCGGGAATGAGCCGTGCACCGGGATCCAGATTCGGGTCCGCGGTATACAGCCCGGAGACATCCGACAACAGCAGCAGACAGTCCGCGCTCGTCATCTGCGCGACTCGCGCCGCGAGCCGGTCGTTGTCGCCATAACGGATCTCGGTGGTGGCAACGGTGTCGTTCTCATTGATGACCGGCAATGCCCCAAGTCCGAGCAGCTCGGACAATGTGGCGCGCGCGTTGAGATAACGACGCCGGCGCTCGCTGTCTTCGAGCGTCAACAGAATCTGGGCCACCGTAACTCCCGCGGCGGCGAACAGCTCCTTATAGATGTGAGCCAGGGCGATCTGCCCGACCGCCGCGGCGGCCTGGCTTTGTTCGAGTTTGAGCGGTCCGCCCGGCAGCTTCAGCTCGCGCCGGCCGAGCGCGATGGCGCCGGAGGACACGAGCACGACTTCCTGCTTGCGCGCGCGCAGGCGCAGCAGGTCTTCGACCAGTGTCTGGAGCCAGGGCCTGTTGACCTGGCCGCTCGACGGGTCGACGAGCAGCGCGGAGCCGACCTTGACCACGATCCGGCGTGCACGAGTGAGTGGCGATGAGGTAGCCATGAGCCGGGCGATCTTACGCAATACATCCCGTTGCCGCATTCGCAGGCAGCCCCTAAACTCTCCGCCCTCCATTCAAGAGGCATCGTCTTGTGAGCAGAGAATACGCACCGACCCCCGGCAAGTGGTACGAGAACAAGGAAGAGGAAGAAACCTTCCGCGTATTGTCCGTTGACGAGGACGAAGAACTCGTTGAAATCGAATACGTCGACGGCGAGATCGAAGAGCTCGATCTCGACACCTGGCACGAACTCGACCTCGAACTGACCGAGGAGCCGGAAGGCTGGGCGGATTCGCAGGAAGATAAGGACGAGGAAGAGGAAGAAGACTTCGACGAGGATGAAGACGAAGACGATGATGACGACGACGACGACGACGATGACGACGACGACGAAGAAGAAGTAAGCGACTACTGATTAGCTAGATCGGGTTTTCCGCCCGGATCTGCCGTGAATGGGAGCGGAATGCGTGTTGTCGCCATCGTTGGGCATCAGGGCAGCGGCAAGACCACGCTGATCGAAAGGTTGATTCCCGCCCTGCGGGCCCGCTCGTTGAGCGTGTCGACCATCAAACACACGCACCACCACCAGATCGAGCTCGACACCCCCGGCAAGGACAGCTACCGGCATCGCGCCGCCGGGGCGTCGGAAGTCATCGTGGCCTCGGACTTCGGGTGGGCGCGCATCGCGGCGTCCGCGGAACCGGCCAGCCTGCCCATCCTGCTCGGCCAGCTGCGCCCGGTCGACCTCGTGCTGGTCGAGGGCTTCAAGCAACTCGAATGGCTCAAGCGGGTCGAAGTATTTCGGGGCGCCGGCGAGCCCCTGGCGCTGAGCGACCCCGGCATCGCGGCCGTGGCCCTGCCACCCGACGTCCCGCTTGCCGGTTACGGGGGCATCAGGCTGCCGTTGGACGACACCGCAGCCGTGTTGGAGTTCGTACTAAAGGCATGATTTTGCTGGTCGCTTCCCGCCCCATTGAATTCGCCGCGCGCGGCGCCAGAATTGCCGCACCTGTCACCGGAGCTCCCCCGAGAAAATGAAACGCATATTCCTGCTCATCGCCACCAACGTCGCAATCATGGTGGTCCTGTCGATCGTGGTTTCGGTGTTCGGCTTCGATCGATACCTCACGAAGGAAGGTCTCAACCTGCCGGCGCTGCTGGCGTTCTCCGCGGTGCTGGGCTTCGGCGGCGCGTTCATCTCACTGTTGATCTCCAAATGGATGGCCAAGTCCGCCATGGGCGTGAAGGTCATCGGCGAACCGCGCAACGAGACGGAGCAGTGGCTCGTGAACACCGTTCGCTCGCAGGCCCAGACGGCCGGCATCGGCATGCCGGAAGTCGGCGTGTTCGATTCCCCGGACCCGAACGCCTTCGCCACCGGAGCAAACAAGAACAACGCGCTGGTCGCGGTCAGTACGGGCCTGCTCAACACCATGCGCCGCAGCGAAGTCGAAGCGGTGCTGGGTCACGAAATCAGCCACGTCGCCAACGGCGACATGGTCACGCTGACCCTGATCCAGGGCGTCATGAACACCTTCGTGTTCTTCCTGGCGCGAGTCATCGGCTTCGTCGTGGACCGCGTGATCCTCAAGAACGAGCGCGGCGCCGGCATCGGCTACATGTTCACGGTGATCATCGCCCAGGTGGTGCTCGGCATCCTGGCCGGAATGATCGTCGCCTGGTTCTCCCGCAAGCGTGAGTTCCGCGCGGACGCGGGCGGCGCGCATCTGGCGGGCACGAATTCGATGGTCGGTGCGCTCGAAGCCCTCAAGCGCGCGGTCCAATCCCCTACGGCCCTGCCCGAGAAGATGCAGGCCTTCGGCATCCGCAGCGGGCCGCCCGCTGGCTGGCAGAGGCTCTTCATGAGCCATCCGCCGCTGGAAGCGCGAATTGCGGCACTGAATAACGCCAGATAACCGACAAGTATTGCCAAGCAATTCAAGGCACGCGCCTGACGGAATCAGACAAGATTCCGCTCAGGCTTTTGCCATGACGGCCGCATCCGCCAAAACCTCCCGGCCGTATTGCCACAGGAACCCGCAACGCGCATGAACGCAGAAACTCAAACCATGGGTAATCCGCTGGTCCGTCTCGGGCGCGCGGTGCTGCACTGGTTCGACACGGGCCGGTCGTCGAGCTTCGAGGCTGCCGAGCACCCGACCGCGGACCGCATCGACTGGGTGCGCACGCTGCCATTCATCCTCATGCATGCAGCCTGTTTGTTTGCCTTCGTCGTCGGCGTCAGCCCGATTGCGATCGCCGTGTGTGTCGCGCTGTATTTCATCCGCATGTTCGCGATCACCGGGTTTTATCACCGCTACTTTTCGCACAAGGCGTTCAAGACCTCGCGCGTCGGTCAGTTCGTCTTCGGTGTGCTGGGCGCCTCGGCCGTGCAGCGCGGACCGATCTGGTGGGCGGCTCATCATCGCGATCACCACCAGTATTCCGACCGGAAAGAAGACGCGCATTCGCCGATCCAGCACGGTTTCGTGCGCGCACACATGAGCTGGTTCCTGTCGAAAAAGGGCTTCGCGCCCGATCTCAAACGTGTGCGCGACCTCATGAATTTCCCCGAGCTGCGCTGGCTCGATCGTTTCGACATCATCGTGCCGGTGTTGTTGGCGGTGGCCGTGTTCTTCCTGGGCGTCGCGCTCGAGACATGGGCCCCGGGCCTGCACACCAACGGGTGGCAGATGCTCATCTGGGGCTTCTTCGTCTCGACGGTGCTCACCTCGCACGGCACGTACACCATCAATTCGCTGTCGCACGTGTTCGGCAAACAGCGTTACAAGACGGGCGATTCGAGCCGCAACAACTGGTTCCTCGCGCTGATCACGCTCGGCGAGGGCTGGCACAACAATCATCACCACTATCCGAGCTCCACGCGCCAGGGTTTCTACTGGTGGGAAATCGACATCACGTTCTACCTGCTCAAAGTGATGTCGTGGTTCGGGCTCATCTGGGATCTCAAGGCCGTCCCGGTGGCGGTGCGCGACCATCACCCGCGCCGCCTGTCTCCGCGCTGAGAGCGTTTCACCGGGCGCCGCGCGCGCCCTGCGGGCCTTGCATCCGGACCTGCCGAATCCCCGTAAGTTGGGGTAGTTCGGCTACTTAGGTCCCGCGTGCGCATCGCGATCATCGGTTCAGGCATTTCCGGCATGGTCGTGGCCTCGCGATTGCATCGCGACCATGACGTCACGGTCTTCGAGGCCGGTGCGTATGTGGGCGGCCACACGAACACGATCGACGTCGACTGGCAGGGGCGGCACTACGCGATCGACACCGGGTTCATCGTTTTCAATGACTGGACCTACCCTCGTTTCATCGCGTTGCTCGAGGAGCTCGGCGTCGAGTACCAGAACTCGAACATGAGTTTCGGTTTGCGGGACGAACGCACCGGGCTCGAATACAACGGCACTTCGTTGAACTCCCTCTTCGCGCAGCGGCGCAACGCGTTCAATCCCGGGTTCCTGCGCATGATCGCGGACATCCTGCGATTCAACCGCGCCAGCCGCGAGCTGCTCGCCGGCGCGGACGACACGCTGACGTTGGGTGAATATCTCGATCGCAATCGTTACTCGTGCGCGTTTCGCGAGCAATACATCGTGCCCATGGGCATGTCGATCTGGTCGGCAACGGAAAGCGCCCTGTTGTCGTTCCCGGCCCGCTTCTTCGTCGGGTTCTTCGACAAACACGGCTTCCTGAACGTCGACCGGCGCCCGGTGTGGCAGGCCATCAAGGGCGGCTCCCGCGAATACATGAAGAAACTCGCTGCACCGTTCCGCCAGCGCGTTCGACTCGATACCCGCGTTACCGGCGTGCGACGCGACGCCACCGGCGTGACCATCCAGTCCTCGCGCGGAACGCGGGAGCGATTCGATCATGTGTTCATTGCCTGTCACAGCGACCAGGCACTGCGCCTGCTCGAAGACGCCTCGGAAGCGGAGCGCACCGTGCTCGGAGCGTTCCCTTACCAGGAAAACGAGGCCATCCTGCACACCGACGAATCCTTGCTGCCGCGCACGCCGCTGGCGCGCGCCGCATGGAATTTTCACTTGTTAGCGACGCGCGACAACCGCAGCCGCGACCGCGTCGCGCTCACGTACGACATGAACGTGCTGCAGACGCTCGAGGCGCCCAACAGGTTCCTGGTGACGCTCAACCGCGGGGCCGATATCGACCCGGCGAAGATCATCGAGACCATCACCTATCATCACCCAGTCTATCTACCGGCCGGCGTCGCGGCGCAGAAGCGGCGCGGCGAGATCAGCGGGGTCAATCGCACTTTCTATTGCGGCGCCTACTGGCGTTACGGCTTTCACGAAGACGGCGTGGTGAGCGCGGAGTGGGCGCTCGAGGATTTCGCGCGCGCGATCCGCGCCACCCCCGCTGCGCCCGTCCGGCTGCTGAAGGCCGTCTGAAACCATGCACAGCGCGCTCTACAGCGGCTGGATCCAGCATCGACGCTTCGGCCCGGGCCGCAATACGTTTCGTTATCGCCTGTTCATGAGTTACCTCGACCTGGCAGAGCTGCCGCGGCTGTTCGAGCGCCGCTGGTTCTGGTCGGTGCGCCGGCCAGCGCCCGCCTGGTTCCGGCGTGCGGATTTTCTCGGACCCGGCGACGTGCCGTTGGACACGGCGGTCCGCGACCTGATCCGCGCGCGCACCGGCACGGCGCCGCGCGGCCCGATACGGCTCCTGACGCATCTGCGTTTCTTCGGTCACAACTTCAACCCGGTGAGTTTCTACTACGTGTTCGACGAGTCGGACACGCGGGTCGAAACCATCGTGGCCGAAGTCACGAATACACCCTGGAAGGAACGCCACGCGTACGTGTTGCCCGTGACCGACGCGGCCCGCAACAGCGGACGCGCGTTTCGCTTCGGCTTCGACAAACAATTCCACGTGTCGCCGTTCATGCCGATGGACATGCGTTACGAGTGGTGTTTCGGCGTGCCGGGCAAGGGACTGCACGTCCACATGGAGAACTGGCGTGACGGCGCTGCGCAGTTCGATGCGACGCTCAATCTGCGCCGCCAGGAAATGACCGCGGGATCTCTGGCCCGCGCCCTCATCCAGTTTCCGCTGATCACCGTACAGGTAGTAACGCTCATTCACTGGCAGGCCCTCAAGTTGCTGTGGAAGCGGACGCCATTCCACACGCACCCGTCCCAACGCGATGCCGAGTTGAAACACCCATGAACACCGATTCGCCACTGCTTCCGGGCAGCCTGGAAATGCCGCGCCCCGTACGTGCCTCGCTGCTGGCGCGCCTCGGCCGCAAACTGCTGCTCAAACAACTCGCGTTGTTCGAACACGGCGAGCTGCGCGTCGTCGAACCGGACGGCACGCCGCACGTGTTCGGCAAACGCCGCGGCGATTTCGACGTGGGCTGCACGTTGCACATCACGCATCCGCAAACCTTTGCCGACGCGGCTTTCGGCGGCACAGTGGGCGCAGGCGAGGCATACATCCGCGGATTGTGGCGCTGCGACGAGATGGTGAACCTGGTACGCATCTTCGTCGCCAACCGCGAGCAGATGAATCGCATGGACTCACGCTGGGCATACGCCAGCCGCCCGCTGCTGCGCCTGTTCCATTGGGCCAACCGCAACAGCAAGAACGGCAGCGCGCGCAACATCGCCGCGCACTACGACCTCGGCAACGAGCTCTACAAACTCATGCTCGACGAGACGATGGCCTATTCGTGCGGAATCTTCCCCCGCCCCGATGCGTCCCTGGCGGCCGCGTCCACCGCGAAGTTCGAGGCCGTCTGCCGCAAGCTCGATCTCAAGGCGACGGATCACGTCGTCGAGATCGGTACTGGCTGGGGCGGTTTCGCCATCCACGCCGTCGAGCGTTATGGCTGCCGCGTGACGACCACGACGATTTCCCAGGCGCAATACGACTTTGCCGTGCAGAAGATCGATTCGCTGGGATTGTCGGACCGCATCACGGTGCTGCTGCGGGACTATCGCGAGCTCGAAGGCCGATACGACAAGCTCGTGTCCATCGAGATGGTCGAGGCCGTAGGCGCCCGTTTCCTCGACGTCTACTTCGAACACTGCGCGCGGCTGGTGAAACCCGAAGGCGCGATGCTGCTGCAGGCGATCACCATCCAGGACCAGTTCTACGAACAGGCCCTGAAGTCGGTCGACTACATCCAGCGTTATGTTTTCCCGGGTAGTTTCATTCCGTCCGTCGCGGCGCTGTCGAAGTCGCTGGCCAAGGTCACCGACTTCAAGATCTTCCATCTCGAGGACATCGGCCCACACTATGCGCGCACGCTGCGCCTGTGGCGCGAGCGGTTCTTCCGCAACCTCGGCAAGGTGCACGAGCTCGGTTACAGCGACCGCTTCGTGCGGCTGTGGGAGTACTACCTCTGTTACTGCGAGGGCGGCTTCATGGAGCGCCAGCTCGGCACGGTGCAGATGTTGCTGACCAAGCCCGGATGCCGACGCAAGCCGCTCGCGGCTTAGGTCTCGGGAAACACTCGGCGATCAGCGCAACTGCAAGGCCGCGCGTTATCATGCGCGCGTGAACGATCTCGCCTCGATCCCCAAAACACTGGCCGGACTGGTCGACGACGCCGCGTTGTTGACAGACCCGGCGCGTATCGCACCGATGCTGCGCGATCATCGCGCGCTGTATCGCGGGCACGCGCTGGCCGTCATTGCGCCGGCCGATACGGCGGCCGTGGCGCGCGTGCTGGCCTGGTGCAACGAACACCGCGTCGGCGTGGTGCCACAGGGCGGCAATACCGGCTATTGCGGTGGCGCGACGCCCGATGCCTCGAGCAGCCAGGTGTTGTTGTCGCTCGCGCGGCTGAACCGCGTGCGCGCGCTCGATGTCACTAACTACACCATGGTGGCCGAGGCCGGCTGCATACTCGCAAAGCTGCAGGCCGCCGCCGCCGAGGCGGATCGATACCTGCCGCTGTCGCTCGGCAGCGAGGGCAGTTGCATGCTCGGCGGCAACCTGTCGACCAATGCCGGCGGCCTCAACGTCATTCGTTACGGCATGGCGCGCGAGATGGTGCTCGGCCTCGAGGTGGTGCTGGCGGATGGCCGGGTGATGAACACACTCACGGGCCTGCGCAAGGACAACACCGGCTACGACGTGAAGTCGCTGTTCCTGGGGGCCGAGGGCTCGCTCGGCGTCATCACCGCCGCCTGCCTCAAGCTGCAGCCCGCGTTGCGCTCCTTCGCGACGGCCTTCGTGGCGGTGCGCGACCCCGAGGCCGCGGTCTCCTTGTTAGGCGCGCTGCGCGGCGCGAGCGGCGACTGCGTCTGCTCGTTCGAGCTCATTCCGCGCATCGCGGTCGAGCTGACCACCCGTCACATCCCGGGCGTGGTCGACCCACTCTCCGATGCGTCGCCGTGGTACGTCCTGTGCGAAATATCCTCGGCGCGCGCCAACGAACCGCTCGAAGGAATACTCGAGAAGACCCTGGGCGAGGCGCACGAATCCGGCTGGGTGCAGGACGCCTCCGTCGCCCTCAGCCTGCGCGAGCGCGAAGCGTTCTGGCGGTTGCGCGAGTCGGTGCCCGAAGCGCAGCGCAAGGATGGCGCCAACCTCAAACACGATATCTCCGTGCCCGTATCGCAAGTCCCGCGGTTCATCGCGACGGCCGGCGCCTGGGTGGAGCAGAACGTGCCGCAGGGGTTCCTCGTCGCCTACGGACACCTGGGCGACGGCAATCTGCACTTCAACATCAATCAGCGTCCCGGAACCCAGGTCGCCCAGCTGCAGGCGGTCGAAGCCAAGGCAAAACGCGCCATTCACGACATGGTGCGCGATTTCGGCGGCAGTTTTTCCGCCGAACACGGCATCGGGCAGTTGAAGGTGTTCGAGCTGGAACGATATGCCGATCCGGTCGAGCTGGATGTGATGCGGGCTATCAAGAAGGCGCTCGATGCGAACGGCATCATGAATCCGGGCAAGGTCCTCAAGCCTCCGCAAAGCCTCTGATACATTTGCCGCATGGCTGACCAGGTAGATTGTGTCGTCGTGGGCGCCGGAGCCGTCGGGCTCGCGGTGGCGCGGGCGCTGGCGCTCAAGGGCCGCGAGGTCTTGTTGCTCGAGGCCGAGGCGCATCCGGGCACGATCACCTCGGCGCGCAACAGCGGCGTCATTCACGCGGGGCTCTATTACGCACCGGGCAGCTTCAAGGCGCGTTTCTGCGTGGCCGGCAATCGCGCGTTATACCCGTACTGCGCCGCGCGCGGCGTGGCCCACAAGAACTGCGGCAAACTCATCGTCGCCAACGGCGCCGGAGAAGAGCAGGTGCTGCAACACCTGCTCGAACGCGCGCGCGCCAACGACGTCGACGGCGTACGGCTGATCTCGAGCGCCGCGGCGCTCGAACTCGAGCCCGAGGTGCGTTGCACGTCCGCGCTGCTTTGCCCGACCAGCGGCATCCTCGATCAGCACGAATACATGCACGCGTTGCACGGCGATTTCGAGAACGCCGGCGGAACGCTGGTGGCCAACTGCCGCGTCGAAAGCGTGTCGCGCACGGCGCACGGCTTCCTGGTGAAGACCGGCGGCGACGGCGCAACCGAACTCGAAGCGCGTTTCGTCGTCAACAGTGCCGGGCTCGATGCGGTGGCGCTGCTCGCCAGGATCGACGGTTATCCGCGCGAGCGCATTCCCAAGTTCCACCTCGCGCGCGGCAACTATTTCACCGTCGCGCACGCCTCGCCGTTCCACCATCTCATCTACCCGGTGCCGCAGTCCGCGGGGCTGGGCATCCACGCCACGCTCGATCTCGGTAAACGCGTGCGCTTCGGCCCGGACGTCGAGTGGATAGACCAGATCGACTATCACGTGAACGCCGCGCGCGGCGCGGTGTTCTACGACGCGATCCGGCGTTACTGGCCGCAGCTCGCGGACGGCGCGCTGGTGCCCGACTACACCGGCATTCGCCCCAAGCTGCACGGGCCCGGCGAACCGCAGCCCGATTTCCGCATCGAAACCGCGGCCGACCACGGCCTGCCGGGCCTCGTCAATCTGCTCGGCATCGAAAGCCCGGGCTTCACGTCTTCAATGCCCATCGGTGACTACGTCGCCTCGTTCGCCTAGAGTTGCGCGCATGCGCAACACCCTGCTGACGATCTTCGCCGTATCGGCCGCCTTCTCCCTGCTCGCCTGCAGCCGGCAGGCACCGCCGCCGGCTGCCGCGCAAGCCGCCGCGGCCGACAAGCCCGAGCCGTCCGAAGGAGCACCACGCATCGCGATCGCGCCCGACGGCGTCCACGTGCAATACCACGTGTATGGCAAAGGCGAGCCCGCGCTGGTATTCATCCACGGCTGGTCCTGCGATTCGAACTACTGGCGCGAGCAGCTGCCGCAGTTCAAGCAGAAATACACGCTGGTCACCGTCGACCTCGCGGGCCACGGCGGCACCGACGGCAACCGCAGCGACTGGACGATGGCACGTTTCGGGCAGGACGTGGCGACCGCGCTGGCGGCGGTGCCGAACCAGCAGATCATCCTGGTCGGGCATTCGATGGGCGGCAACGTGGCAATCGAGGCCGCGCGATTGCTCAAGGGCCGCGTCATCGGCATCGTCGGGGTCGATACCTTCAAATCGATCGGCGCGCCGCTGCCGACCAAGGCGCAGGTCGATGCCCTGATCAAGCCGTTCGAGGCGGATTTCATCGGCACCACGCGTTCGATCGTCAGCGAGCACTTCTTCGCCGCGAACGCGGACTTGCAACTCAGGCAGAAGGTCGCCTACGACATGTCGCTGTCGCCGCCGCGCGTCGCGATCCCGTCGTTGCGCGCGATCATGGAATACGACTTCGTCGAGCCGCTCAAGGATGTCTCCGTTCCCATCGTCGCGATCAATTCCGATCTCGGCGAGCCGGTCAACGAGCTGCGCATCCGCAAGTTGCTGCCGAAATTTCGCCAGGTGACGCTCGCCGGGGACGGACATTTCCTCATGATGGAAGACCCGGTCCGTTTCAACGCGGCCCTCGAGCAGGAAATCCAGACGCTGCTCGGCAACCCCGCAGGTAGCTAGACACGATGGACGAGCGGAGCAAGGACGACTTCGATCGAACCGGCGACGAAGGCGGCGACGATCGCGGCCGGCGCGGCCTCGCGCGGCTGCGCGCGCTCACGTTGCTGTTCGACCAGGCCATCGGCATTCCCGGCACGCGGTTCCGCTTCGGTCTCGATGCCCTGTTCGGTCTCGTGCCGGGCCTCGGCGATCTGGCGGGCGGGCTGGTCGCGGTGTATGCGGTGCAGGTAGCACGGCGCCTGCGCGTGCCATCGGAAATTCAA
>Ga0307513_10004215_pt1 | contig 19227 bp, 13 predicted proteins | sample 15_EM_MG_FD_202174 | JGI IMG/M metagenome (GOLD analysis project Ga0307513, IMG submission 202174) | Populus trichocarpa ectomycorrhiza microbial communities from riparian zone in the Pacific Northwest, United States - 15_EM | ecosystem: Host-associated > Plants > Roots > Unclassified | place...
GGAAGCCGTCGATAGAAAGTGTTTCCATGGGACCGGCGAGATCCGCGTGGATGAGCTCAAGGGGCTCGTAGGTGGAGGGGGAGTTGGACTTGAACACTTTACGCTTGTCCTTTCCGGCAACACAGCCGTCACAGGACCCGTGAGGTTCGGAAGTATCCAACTTGATTCCGAGGAGAGGAGGGGAGTTTGTCCGCATTCGCTTGATAGCGTCCCAGTTCAGGTGACCCAGGCGATCATGCCACAGCCTGATGGGAAGGTGTTCCACCGCGTTGAGATGATGCTTCTCCTGCGGGGATAACCGGTAGAGATGTTGGATGTAGAAGTAACCGGTGCGAATTCCGGTGCAGTCGAATGAGCCGTCTTCTTTGTAGATTCGTGCTCCCTCTCGGCTGAGTAGGACAAGATATCCAGCCTCGTGTAGCCGAGTCGGGGCGATGAAGCGGCGGCCTAGTCCTTTGACGTGAAGGACGTTCCGGAATTTCGCCTGACGTGGTCCGGTCTTCGTTTCGATCCAACGTGTAACAGTTCCTTTGCCAAGGATCTCCAATCTGGTCTTTTTGTCGCCAAGAGTGACGGCACTGTGGCCGGAGTCGTGGAGGGCAGCGTAATCGTCATCAAAGTCGAGACGATGTGGGGACATGTGGTCGCTGGCCCCTGAGTCCACAATCCAATCTTCGGCGTGATGTGCGGACCGGTCATAGAACCAACTGACGGCAGCGTTGCTCACAACAGAGGATGAGGCCTCCGCAGAGCTATCTACTACATTGAGGCTAGAGGTACCTCCACCGCCGGAGTTCTGCGTGTTCGGACTAGGCGACTTGTTCGCGTTGTCCTTCTTCTTCTTTCGGCATTGAGCCACCCAATGGCCAGGCTTGTTGCAGTAGAGACAGGGCTTGTCAGGAGGAGGTTTCTTCATCTGCTTGCCCTTCTTCTGCGTAACGCCGAGGGCGTTGTTGGCGGGATCCTGCGTCGAGCGGACTTCCTTCTCCAAGATCTTGGTGCGAACCTCGGAGGAAGTGAGGGCGGTGATGTCCTTGAGCGACAGGAGTGTGTCTCTGACCGTGTTAAACGAATCAGGAAGCTGGGTGAGGATGGTGCCGGCGAAGAGATAGTCGTCGATTTTGATGCCGTGTAAGGCGCAGCGTGCGCGGGTCTCCCAAAGCTTATCGAGTTGAGCCTCGAGGGTGCCGTCGTCGACGAGGCGAGTGGAGATAAGCTTCTGCCACTCGAAGATGACCGAGACGGTGTCGATCTTCTCGTATTCCTGTCGGAGCCACTCGAGTTGCTCGGCGGCGGTTTTGACATCCCGAACGGCCGAGTTACCGGTCGTGGGGGGTAGCTTGGCGTTCTCGAGCTCGGTTGCGATGTGCGGGGAGATCGTCCGCGTGATGAGGCCTCTGGCCTTCATCTCCCTCTGGTCTGCAGCGTCTTCAGTGAGACCAGTTGTTGTGCTCGCCACGTTCTTCGAGGGATCGAACAGTGGGGCGGCGAATCCTCCGAGCTGGGCAGCTCCCTGTACGGCTCGAAGCCATTCGCGGAAGTTTCCAGTGCCTTGGAGGATGGGGAGTTTAGGGAACGCGTTTTCGGACGACATGCGTGGGTGTGGAAAGGAGATGTATTCAGCAGGGGGGTTTGAGGATAGATACAGGAGGAGCAGCGTTTACGCCGGGCTCATAACCTGTCGAAATCTAGCGTAGCGTAGATTAGACGATATCCTCAGGAAATGGGAAAAGACTGATATTGTACCTAGCGTAGCGTAGATTAGACGATACTACACATTGGTTAGTCTAGGTACGAAAGGAACAGATAATAAGATACGTACTCCTCAGGAAATGGGAAAAGACTGAGGAGACAATAACAGGACGACGACTATTTTAAGGTACTCAAAGGGGATACTACTACGGGTACAAGTAAGCAATCGAAGAAGCTGGAAACGCTACATTTCAACATCCGACTCCGTGAGCGGGGGAGCAGAGGAACTTACCAAGAGCGCAAGCATGGATACTGGGGAATGGAAGTTGTTGGCGGGAGGATGAGAGCTTTCAGCGCTGGATCCCAGGTTGGGGACTTACCACAAGTGTACTGCATAATTAAGAGAGGTCATCGTGAGTGTCGCAGGATAACACTTCTCGGCGTTGGCGTAGATAATGAGGTGGTGGGGGGGAACACTCACGGCGATATTTTGGGACCCGGACACAATCACGATGGCATCAGAAACATCTGTAATACTCTCCATCCGACTCAAATCGGGTCCCGGTTGCGAGGGTCAGAGAGGAGGGAAGGAGGCAGAGGAGCGTTTTTATCTTGTTCTGCTCGAACGCTCAGAGTTAATATATCGTATGCACGCTTACTAATATTGCGGTGCAGACATCCTAGGAATACAACGCGACAGAGTGGTTCACCGGGAACGCCCCGAGGATGTGAATCCGCTTCGAGACTAGTCTCTCAGCGAAAACCCATTTCCTGGATCCCGTCCCGAGGAAACCGGGTGGGATTTACAAAGTTAATCCAATCGCGGCCGGACCAGCGGCGCGTCTAATTGGGGGTTCCGAATGGAATCTGCGCGTCTGGTCACTATATATATATAAGTAAAGTTGGACATTGGGTGACTGTCCGTAAGGTTACACTGTGTATACACGATCCTAGATGAATATCAGAGGACTTATAAGGGAACTGTCAGGACCCCGTCCGTCGTGTCGGGTCAGGGTCAGCGCGAACCTCGGCTACTGGCACCCTTCTACGATGTTTAGAGATATCTCTAGTCTTACGGATAGTCACCCATTGACCGCGGGAGGGACGGCACTCCCGACGGCGTCAGAACGTGCATGTCATCGGCAAACCTGTGCAAGTATAGTCTATCCGCCCGAGGATGCAGCCCGGCTAACCTCACGTGGAATGAACGTGATGGGTGACCGTTCGTAAGGCTACAGCCGTGTGCAGATGTAGATAAATGAATCTTCAAGGACTTTTATTGCTGTTCGGATAGGTTGGTGTGGCAGGTATTTCCCGAGGTTCGTGTCGACCTCGCGTCATACTGCAGAACGTGTAACGTACAACAGATATTCTACGAGAACTAGGGTGTGGGTATCCAAGATCATGGGATACCCTCCAAGAGCACACATGCTTTTTACAGAAGGAAGGTAATCGAAAAAAATGATACAAGATGTAAAGCTTACAACTTACAGACCTGGAACAGCATGTCATATTTATGCCAGCTATAATACGTGCCGGAGCGAAGCGAGGCAGAGCTTGTAGTGGTTATTGAGGTCATTGAAGAAGCTGAAAGTCCGGTAGTGAACGTTGGGGGGACCGGGCTTCGGTGGCCGAGGCTAGCTGGGGCACCAGAGTTATGCCCCTTCAGTAAATACTGGGAGCGGATGTTCGTACAGCCGCAAATCACCCATATCGATTAACCGCCAGATCCGCCATGGTGATGGAGGTTCTCGGTGTATCTTGTGTACGGTTCAGGTAAAAGTAGGGGAAGGCGGAGGGGGGTGAGGATGGCAACTCCGCCACAAGACAGACGTTTCCAGATATCCACCGTGTTGGGTGTCAGTCATTAACATGGGCGCATCCCGTCTGCCCAATCCGGCGCCAGCTAAGAGACCGCTGATTAAACCAACCGGTAAATATCGGAAATGAAGGGATCCGCACCGACCTGGAGGGGAGATTTGCCGCCCGGCGCGTCTGAAGACCTCGGAAAGCGCGTCTTGTTTGTCATATCCATCGAAGGATAGTACCGCTGGTGATTGCTGGTGCGTGAGCGACTGGCTTTTCTGATATCTCGCCCCCCCGCGAACGACTCACAGGTTAGGCTTGCAACGATAGTCGAGTCCTTCGCGGCGGCCCTATCGAACTCCAGAGCCTTCGGAGTCCAATGGAATGACCTGGTCCCCGAAAGCGATACCAATGTTGTGTGGGAAGACGCGTTTCGGATGTTTGGCAGACGAGGGGGGGTGGGCTATGTTTGAGGCTTGTAGTCGGAGAGAAAGAAACCTATTATTGAGTATTGAGCCGGGTTGCAGTGCCAGTCGATTCCTACAGTCGCCCCATCATATATACGAAAGACATTCTCGGCGTCGCGAATCTATCTACCTTAGGACCCGGTCCCAATAGATAGAAACATACCAAAACAAAGAACCGAGACGATCAACTCAGGAGCAGTCACGAACGCGAAGTATCGAACTCAGGGTCGCCGAAGGACCTCTCGGCGATGCAGCTCGTCTGAGGTTCAGCGAGATTCGGCAACAGGCGATACTGTGTATGACTCGGGATGGGGCAACGATAACTGCGGCTATTTTATTTAGCAACCTCGTAGCGACGTTGGATAAGAGCAACTTTCAGGACAGAACCGTGGTTCAGTCCCCGCCGGCGTGATACGGAAGTCAAAGAGTACTCTGACGCTGCCATCCTATACACGGCTGAAAAGGGCAAATGGAACGAGGAGTGGTATCAGAACGAATGATTATCGACTACCCATTGGACCCCACAACGAAATCCCCGAGGCAGGAATCTTCTTCACCACCCCGCACCTCGAGTCGAATCGTGTCCGCCTGGTTTGTTTCTGGCTCAGGGGCAGGCGCGAAAGTGAGACTGATTGACCTTATGGCCGTTGAACCATTCCTTGGCGATGCAGCTCGTCTAAGGTTCAGCAAGATGCGACAACTGACGATGCTGTGCACGACTCGAATTGGAGCGGACATGAGGTGATAGAGCTGAGGCTGGGTGGAAGCGGGTGGTTATCAGATTCTGTATCGGAACGTTGTAAGCACTTTTTTTACCGGAACCAGCATGTGAACAAGAAACGCAGAAAGAGTCACGGCTAGATCTCGCCGTTTAGCGTTGAAACTACGAATCGAAGGGTTTCTTACCAAATAGCACAAGGAAGAAGCCGATGCCTGACAGACGTAATGTCAACAAGCCCTCGGTTGGAGAATGTCGGCGAGGACTCACTGTCTCGATATATTACCTTCAGCAACGGGGTGCCCGAATAAACTAATGCAAAGGTTCAGGGTTGCAATCAAATCAGGGGTGGCACAGTCACACAATCGCTGGGCCTTCTCTTGACGGTTAAAATGACAACGACTACAACCGCAGTTAGCTAGTATGTGGTAGCACGAATGGTAAAATCACTACCAGATTCAAAACCGAGGAGAATCAAATAGTTGGACTGAAAGACGATCCTCCCGCTTGTCTTATTGAGGGAACACCCACTTAGCCAGCGGACGGGTGGTGCGGCAGCTGATCAGATGGTATCGATCAGGCATATCAGTCACGCAAGCCTGAAAGTTACTCACCGTGCGTCGTATGGAGGTAATACCGGGTAACCACGGTTCCAGCCACTACCACTGCCTGTACGCACGGTGAGCCACACAATTCCAGATATCTGTGCGGGGACGGACCACGTAAGTGATTGATAGAGGGATGGCAACGCGTTTCGACCGGGAGTATATCGCAATCGTTCTCAGTAGAAGGATGGCTGAAAATGATCAAGGAATGAGCGCCGATGACAGTGAGTGCCACTCCCATGCCTGACATTCTGAGATGGAGACTCCGAAGAACGTGCTCCCTGTGATCGACCAGTAATAGTCAGCTGCAAGAACGTTCTATATGCAGCGTTCTCTCTCACACACGATGACCTTGTAAAGGATGTTGCATGTCTGAAGTGTTTCGGTTGGTCAGTCTGCAGGTAGCCTTATGTAACATCCACTTGCATCAGAATCTATCGCGCCATACGGGATAGTGGTCACTACACAACAGCAGAGCCACAGTCAGCATTTCGCTGCGTTCCAACCACGCACAAGGGTGGAGCCTGACTCACTGGTGATAAAGATCGGCGTATCAAGCAACGCTCCATACCGGGCTATGATAAAGAGTATCTTGGCGACACTCCATTCGCTTCGCCAGACATGGTCGACTTCACGATCGAGGAGTATCAGCCAGTCGTATACCTGGTGACCGACGCGTGAGTGACTGAAGAACCGCTTCCGACGCCGCGAGTGTAGCAGAACAGAGGGACTTACCAATAGCGCAAGCATGGAGACTTGAGGAATGGAAGTTGTCGGTGAGAGGGTGAGAGCTTTGAGTGTTGGATCCCAGGTCGGGGACTTACCATAAGTGTGCTGCAGAATTAAGGGAGGCTTTCGTGAGTGTCGCAAGGTACCACTTCTCGACATTAGCGTAGATAATGACGTGGTGGGATAACACTCACAGCGATAGTTTGGGATCCGGACGCGATCACGACAGCGTCAGAGATATCTGTAATACTCTTCATCCGACTCAAGCCAGGTCCCAGCTGCAGGGGGCAGAAGGGAGGGAAGGAGAGAGAGGAAATGCCCTTATCCCGTTCTATGCGGACGCTCAGAGTTGATATATCGTGTGCACGCTTACTAATACTGCGGTGCAGACATCCTAGGAACACTACTTGTCAGGATGGTTCACCAGAAACGCCCCGAGGTCGTGAATCCGCTTCGAGACTAGTCTTTCAGCGAAAACCCATTTCCTGGATCCCATCCAAATGAAACCGAGTGAGAGTCATAAAGTTGATCCAATCTCGGCGAGACCAGCGGCGCGTCTAATTGGGGGTCCCGAGTAGAATCTGCGCGTTTGATAGTGGTTGCAGAGGTCGTGGGGGGAAGCTGAAAGGCCAGTACGGAACGTTGGTGCGGTCGGGCTTCGGTGATTGGGTGACTCGCGGCATCACGGTGCTCCTTCGGCGAGGTACTGGAAACGGGGCTTGTGCAGCTGTGCAGCTGTAAGTTACCCATCTAAGTTGGCCTCCAGATCCGCCATGATGGTGGAGGGTCTTGGTGTACTTTGAGTGGATAAGGTTCAGGTAAAAGTAGGGGAAGGCGGAGGGAGATGAGGAAGGTGACTCCGCCACCTTGAAGGCGGAAGTTTCCAGATATCCGTCGTCTTGGGTGTCGGTCGCTAGCATTCCACATTCCGCACACCTAATCCGGCGCCAGCTAAGAGACCACAGACACGCCTCGAACTGGAGTTGACCGGCCAGACCGACTGGTCAATATCGGAAATGAAAGGATTCGCATCGGGATTTTACCGTCCAGCGCGCCTAAAGACTTCCCGAAAAGCGCGTCTTATTTCCCATATCTATCGAAGGATGGACGTCACTGGTGACCGCCGGCGCATGAGTGACCGGCTTTTCTGAAATCTAGTCCCCCCGCGAATGACTTACAGGCCAGAGTTGCGATGATGGTCGAGGCTCTCACGGCGGCTGTGTCGAATACCACCACCTTCCGAGTCCAATGGGATTACATGGCTCCCAGGGGCGATATCGGCGTTATGTGGGGTGGGGAAACGCGCTTCAGACGTTCGGCAGACGAAGGGGGTGGGCTATGCCTGAGGCCTGTGGCCGGAGAGAAAGAAACCTACCACCGAGCGTAGGGTTGGGTGACGCCAATCGATTCCTGCGACCGCCCAGTCATACGAAAGACGTTTCCAACGTCACAAATCTATCTACCTTGAGACCCAACCCCAATAAGTAAAAACAAGGACCAGAAGAACAGAAACGATCAACTACTGTATCCCGCAACAAAATCATCATCCGCCTACTGGCAAGGATCCTCGTCGTTTCAGCCTGGTCCGTTTGCTGCCCAGGAGCAGTCGCGAATGCGAAACTAATCGGCATCAGGATCGTTGAAAGACCTCTCAACGACGCGGTTCGTCGGGCGTTTAATTACTTCTTGAACGTCCAAGGGCTCCCGACGTTGTTCGTTTCATTCCATCCCATCACAACTGTTTGGGTTTCGATAGACTATTTCCTAGTGTAGTACCAAGCGGGTAGGATAGGGCATCCCCCAGGGTCGTTGTTTGTGATTGGTTGTCGACGAGTCCCTACCCAGATCTCTGTCGATTCCATCTGCAGAGCCCCGCACATTACATCTTCTCCCCAGCCCCCCCAGCCCCCAGCTCCCCGATACCCGAACCTGACTGAGAACCATCGATCTATCCCACGACCTCTGAATTCCAGGTTACCCCTCCATCGCCTTGGTACCTTCGATCCTCGAGCCGCATCCCCATATCATCGGCGGAAATTTCCGTTCTCTATGAGCACGCCGCGTCGGGCCACTTCACGATCCATCCGTGAAGGAAAGGGAGCGTCTTGAAACTTGGATGCAGCCGAAGGAACGACGATCGATGGCAGGTGAAAGAATGGCCAGGAAGAATACTCTACAGATCATCGACGTCCGGTGGTGGGGTGCTGATAAGCCAAAGGAAGAACATGTAGATGCTCACGCTAGACGCAGCAAGGATAGTGGCCCCAATACGGGAGTTCCTCATCGTAGGGATCCACCCCTCGTAGGAAACGGCAACATAGGAATCCGTCCCTCGTCCAATAACGCTCGCGTTGCAGTAGCAGTTATCGAGGAAATTGGAGAATTGGAAACAAGATAGCAGGATCAATCCCGTCACGTTGATGAGCGCGAGCAAGTGGGAAATTTTGTGAAAGGTGGTGGCGATGAAAGCGGTGAAGCCTTTGACGATGGTGGATCTTTCGTTGCGAGTTTCTGAGATGCGGGCAAGGAGTGTGGAGATGATGGTGAGGAATAATATCAAGAGAGCTATCCCTCCGTAAAGAATATATCCCAAAGAGCGGCACCCCAAACCAACCGTAGGAGTGAACACCGCGACTATGGCAGCCGCGGCGGTTGTTCCACACTGGAGAACAAGGGCAAAAATCGACGCGGTGAGCATCGAGTTGAGCGCGCCTGGTGGGAACACCCCAGTGGGTCGGGCTTCAAAGATCCCCCAATTCTTCTGTCGAGGGCCAGTGAGACAACTTCCGGTACCAGACATTCTCTCGAAAGACCCACCTTGTGTTTCTCATTAGTGAGATTGTCCAAGGCTATCAAGACGTCATCTACGAGGGCGAGATACCCCATGATCCTGGAATAGTTGAACGTCGCCGCGAGTCGGAATTCGTCGCGATTGAGTGAATTGAATGGATCCTTGGAGATGAGGAGCCGATCCCTGTCGGGCCTGATGGAGCTCTGGGCGATTGAGTATCCGGCGGCGGAGCGAGCCATACTGACGATACTTTGGTTTGTGGCCAGATCTGCGCTGGCGCTACGCTGGTCATAACCATGGTGACTTTCGGGAAGCAATTGGAAAGAGACGGTGGATTGGTTGTGGGAGGGATTAAGAAGGGGGTTGGATTTTGCTCCGAGTTCTTGTTCGATGGGTTTGATACCCTCCTGAACCGACCCCTCCTTCACCTCCTCGTTCTCCTCATGGACGAAATCGGTGGCAGGCCTCACCCGCCTCGCCCGCCTCGAAAGTCCGGTAAACTTGGCCTTCGTGTAGTTGACCACCTTATGTGCCCCTATTCTGATCCTCCTGGCAGCTTTCCTTGCCGCCTTCTGGTTCACAAAACCAACAGCGGACCTTAATTCACCGCAGGTGAAGGTTGGGACCCAAAACCACCCAATAACCAAGCATAATAACCACAACCAGAGGATCCCTACCGCATGCCCCTCGGATGCGATACTGGATTTATCGAGAGAAATAAAGGAGTCGATGATGGTGAAGACGAACGCGATGATGACCCATGCGACGGATGAACCCGTGTCAATGGACCAGGCATTCCTCTGGTTTAGACGGTCGACGATCTCCTGTCTCCACTGGTCGCCGACTGAGATGAAAGCGAGAAGACGTGCATCTTTAGTGAGCTCGAGGGGGACCTGCTGAAGGGATACCAGCGCCCTCGCCACGGTATTCCTGCTTCCGTCCCTAATGTGTTGCACCCTGCGATAAACCAATCGAGCGTTCAGGGCGGTGAGAACGAGGGAGTAGGCGGCCAGGGCAGGGGACCCCACACTCATGAAAACTGATTGTGCGTTGAAATGCGTCCGGATGAACGATAGGATTAATAATAAGGAGGAGGGAAACTAACCAGAGAGCAGGTCATCCACGCGGTGTCCGGAACCAAAGGGAAGTTGACTGATGAGGACCAACCAAGGAAGAAGCCACAAGCTAAACGATTGCGTGAACTCTCTCCAACTGAAACTCTCCGCATCCGACCCACACTGGGCCGTACAGGCCCCGTAGGTGAGTCCGACCGCGCTCGCAGAACTGGCTGGTTGACCTCGGGAATCAACACCCCCGATCCCGTTAGGGTCGCTCCTGAAATCCTGCAAGCACTGTGCGAAGTTTGCCGCCGCGACAAGAGGAGAAAAGAATAGTAAAAGCAACAGGATGCGAGCGGGGACGGGATGCATGTCGTCGAGAGGGGGGGACCGGGGGGAGGGGGGATGGCGCTGATCGGAACGAGCACATCCTAGTATTTATCCGGACTACGGCTGTCAATCAACATTCATGGATCCAGAGCGAGGATAAGCACCGCGGCGAGTGAATATAAGTGGGCGCCCGAGCCAACTAAAGCACAGGATAAGGAACGTAAATATCTGGGTGCTGATGGGACCCAATGACAGCCAGCGGCATGAATGAAAGGCAGGCTGGGAAGTGACATGGCGCTGCCACGTGACAGACACCCGTCTCATCCACGGAAACCAAGCACGGTGCCAGTGACGCGATAACGGGTATTGCAGTTGATGGAATCGAGCACGCATATTTGTGTCACACGCAGACGACACGGACCAACGAAAGCCTGGGCCAGTTTTGCATAGGAGTCCATAGGGTGGCAGGAGACACGTCTCCAGGGATCGTGCACCGTGGACGCACAAATCCCGAACCGTAATTTCCATCTGAGGACCTGGCCCCAATAGATAAATAAATACAGGGACAAAGAAAGAAGCAAAACGATCAACTGTGCCCCCGAATGAACTCCGCGTCCGCCCGCCGACAGGAATCTTCCTCCGCACCACGCAGTGTCTCGAGTTGAATCGTTTCGGCCTGGTTCGCCTCTTGCCCGGGAGCAGTCGCGAACCGGAGACTGACCGACTCGAGGATCGTTGAAGGACCTCTCGGGGTCGCAGCTTGTCTGAGGTTGAGTAAAATTCGACAACAGACGATGCTGTGTACGACTCGAGAGAAGGCAACCATAATGTCTTTGACCATGTACTGTACGAAAAGTGAGCGGCTATCAAATTGTGAACCAGAAGCTTGTGGGAACCCTGCTTACCACATTCGATACCCAAACAATGACCGCAGACAGAGATACGACTGGATCCCTCTCTGTTTAGCATCGGACCTATAAACCGAACAATCCCTTACCGAATAACACAAGAAAGAAGCCGACGCCTGACATACGTTTTGTTAGTTTTTGGTGGGGGTGCCTGTGAACGGCTTACCGTCTCGGTATATTACTCTTCTCACCGAGGTGTGCGTGGAAACCAGCGCGGAGATCGCATATCGCGGTCGACCGAGGGACGCCGTGGGCGTACGATGGTGAAACGCACTTGCGACGGTCAAAATGACAACGACTACAACCAGGGTTAGTTAGCGGATGACAGTGCGAATTGTGAGGTGATCACCAAGTTCAAAAGAAAGGAGCGCCAAAAGGTCGAAGATGAAAGAAATCGTCCTATCAAACTGTACGTAGTAACACTCATTAGGCGCGACGCTGGGGTCGATTTCGCCATATTCCCCTGATCGGACAGCATCAGTAAGAGATATCGACCGCGAAAGTTTAGGAATTACTCACCGGGGAGGGCGCGGAGAAAATAACAGTTAATTGCGATTCCGGTCACCACGGATGCCTGTGTATGCGGTGAGCCATAGACTCCTAGGCATTTGTCCCGGGACGGACCGCATAAAATATTGATAGAGGGATTGCTACGCGCTTCGACCCAGAGTATATCGCGATGGTCCTCAGCAGGAGGATAGCTGGAAACGGTTGAGGATTAGTGCCGAAGATACCGAACGCAGTTCCCATGTCTGACATTCTGAGATGAAAACTCCGAAGAATGCTGACCCTGTGGCCAACCAATAAACAGTTGGATGTATGCAGGCTCTGGGGGTAACGTTTTCTCTCACATAAGACGACTTTGGAGAGAGTCTGACATGTCTATGGTGTTTCGGTTGGTTAGCCCGCAGATAGCCTCACGTAACCCCCACTTACATTATAACCTATCATGCCATATGGAGCGGTATTTACTACAAATCAGCAGAATCTCAGCCGGCATTCCAAACATCCGATGATGCACAAAGTCTGACTCACTGGCGATAAAGATTGGCAAGTCGATGAACGTTCCGTACCGGGATATGATAAAGAGTATCTTGGATACACTCCACTTGCTTTGCCAAATATGCTCGACTTCACGATCAAGGGCTGTCAGCCAATCATACACCTGGTGATCGGCGATTGCCCGGGACAAATGAATTGCGAGTGGTTGGAGAACCGGCTCCGACACCATGGGTGTAAGGAACTTACAAAAACTGTTAGGGCGGCGACTTGAGGAGCGGATATCGTTGACGAAACGGTGAGGACTTCGAGCGGTGGATTGTAGGCTGGGGGCTTACGATGAATGGACTGTGGAATTGGGAGGTGTTTTTATGACCATGGTCGGATGTCACTTTTAGATATTGGGGTGACGAGGGAAAGAAAACTCACGGTGACAGGCCGAAGGCGCGAGTTAAGACCAAGCCAGCTCTCGGTCTGAGTGCTCGAGTATGGATCTGTGGCATTCATCCGGCCTAAAATGCGACCCAGTCGCAGGAAATAAGAGAGGGGCGGGGTGCTCTGACCCAGGCCTCAGGCTTAATATAAATGGTGCGGCACGAACCTCTGGGCGGTGTGTTTGGATGGTCCGCCAAGGACAGGCCCGACGTTCCCGGGACGTGAATTCAGAAATTACTCTTCCAGAAAACGCATCTCCCTCCCAGGATCACACTGTCCCGAGGAAATCGGAGGAATGTTCCAGGGTCGGTCTGGCAGGAGTCGGGCCAAGACACTCTGACGGAGAAAAATCGATAAGTCCGCAATAAAGACATGTTAGTGTAGTAGGCGCTGAGGTTGTTTGTTATTTGGCGACTTGCCCACAATGCTGCATACAACGCAGCGTGCGCACGAGCCCAGACGAACGCCTGGGGCGCTCTGTCAGGTCGTGGCCAGCGCGAGTATCGGCTACTGACACCCTCCTACCAAGTTCAGAGATATACCGTGGTATATCTGGTCTTACGGACAGTCGCCGATAAGTAACGGACGTACGAAACGAAAATACTCCACGGAATCGTTACGGTTTTTTTCCACCCTGGGTGATGATGTCGGTGATGGACTCGAATGAAGCGACATCAACAATGATGGCCGCTGTCCACAGATCCCTTTGTTCCTTGAACGGTTGACCGCGAGATGGATCGAATCAGGCGGGCATCATACCCAAACCATTTGCACCACCGGTGGTCGTTTTGCAGAAAGCACATGCCCTCCTACCACGAGAAGAGGACCGGAGTGAAGGAGATTTTGCGGAGGGCGATGGCGATGAAAGCGGCGAAGCCGTTGGCGTTGGGGGGTCCCCCATCGCGAGTTTCTGAGATGTGGGTAAGGAGCGTTGAAATGTTGGTGAAAAGCAAGATCAGGAGAGCGGTGCCGGTGACGCGATAACGGACTTTAAGTTGAATGGAATCTAGCGTGCATGTGTGTAGTCAGACGTACGTCACGAATCACGCTCCATCTCGATATTTTGATCCTCGTGCTGCGTCCGACCCCATAATCGACGGAACCTTCCACATCGCTTCTCGTGATCCACTGCGAAGGTAAGACAGAAAAGGGGGAGCGGTGCTTTGACAAACCCCTCTCCCCAGCTATTTCTTTTCCCTAATCTAGTTTCTCCTTCTCCGGCTTGGTTGGTGCGTCTTGTACGAAACCGGCAGCGGCGATTCGGGTGTCGATCCCGGATTCCGGGGCGATGACTATATACTCCGCGTCTGTACCTGGCAGGTTCTAGGGTGAGAATGTCATCTCCAGGGCCTGTCTTGGGGAAAGGCTGGTCAGCCTTTTCGATGACACCGACGTCTCCAGTCTTGGAGAACGTGGCGGTTTTTATGGCGGCCGGACGTGGTCGTGCAGGGAATAGGCGCCCTAGAATGAATGGTTTCAAGGCATTTATTGGGGTGGAGAACGCACGACGTCGACCGAAGGCTGGACGCCGTTGATTTCTGTCGATCCATCTCACGCTCTCCGAACTGCCTCCGCCCTATCCCGCACTGTATCACCTCACCGACGTTGACTCACCAGAAACTTCCGCGCTTCATCCCTACCATCCATTACAGACGTCTGGGCCTTGGGAAACGAACCGAAAGCGACAACTTGCCTCCTGTGTGACGACAATTGAATGGTCCTGGGCACAACGCTGGGTGGCACCGTCTGGCAAGCTCAGATCGAACGTTCTCCGACGATATGGGCGAGCGAACCACCCGACACATTCACGAGTAGCCGGCTCGGGGGTCAGCTAGTTCAAACGAACGAGATGGCTCAAGGCACCGATTCCAGAGGCGTAGGACGGAAGATCGAACACCCCCCATATTAAAATTTGTGCTCTCTCCTGCTGTATCGAATGTACTCACACACGTTCGACGACGCGTAGGATACATCCGGACAGGGGATGCTGGTTATGGATCCAAATGCTTGTTCCTCACACTTCGACCGGTGGAAGTGTGGCGTTTCGAACTGAAGGCTTAGGCGGGATCTTCGCCTCAACACATATGGCTACGGTTGGAGACTTTTCTTCGCGTCTGCCGAGGACGGTACTTGAAGCTTTACGGACCAATGAAAACTTGGGCCAGTTTCGCACAGGAGTCCATAGTGCGGTAGTAGACACATCTCCAGGAATCGTGGACGTACAAATCCCGAACTGTAATTTCCACTGTCTGAGGGTCTGGCCCCAATAAGTAAATAGATACAGGGACAAAAAAAGAAGCAAAACGATCAACTGTGCCCCCGAACGAACTCCTCGTCCACCCGCTGATAGGAATCCTCCTCATCATTCTGCACACCACGTGTCTCAAGTTGAACCGTTTCGGCCTGGTCCGTCTCTTGCTTAGGAGCAGTCGCGAATTGGAGACTGATTGACTCGAGCATCGTTAAAGGACCTCTCGGGGTCGCAGCTTGTCTGAGATTCAGTAAAATTCGACAACAGACGATACTGTGTACGACTCGAGAGAAGGCAACCATAATGTCTTTGGCCATGTACTGCACGAAAAGTGAGAGGCTATCAAATTGTGAACCAGAAGCTTGTGGGAATCCTGCTTACCACATTCCGTAGCCAGACAATAACCGCAGAAAGAGACACGACTGGATCCCTCTCTGTTTAGCATTGGACCTACAAATCAAACAATTCCTTACCGAGTAACACAAGAAAGAAGCCGACACCTGACATACGTTTTGTTAGTTTTTGGTGAGGGTACTTGTGGATGGCTTACCGTCCCGGTATATTACTCTTCTCACCGAGGTGTGCGTGGAAACCAGCGCGGAGATTGCATATTGTGGTCGAGTGCGGGATGCTGTGGGCGTACGATAGCGGAACGCACTTGTGATGGTCAAAATGACAACAACTACAATCAGGATTAATTAGCAGATGGCAGCGCGAATTGTGAAATGATCACCAAGTTCAAAAGAAAGGAGCGCCAAAAGGTCGAAGATGGAAGAAACCGTCCTATCAAACCGTACGTAGTAACACTCGTTAGGCGCGACTCTGGGGTCGGTTTCGCCACGGTCCTCTGATCGGACAGTATCAGTCAGGGATATCGGCTGCAAAAAATTACGAATTACCTACCGGGGATTGCGCGGAGAAAATAACAGTTAATTGCGATCCCGGTCACTACGGATGTCTGCGTCTGCGATGAACCATAGACTCCTAGGCATTTGTCTCGGGACGGACCGCGTAAATGATTGATAGAGGGATTGCTACGCGCTTCGATCCAGAGTATATCGTGATAGTTCTCAGCAGGAGGATGGCTGGAGGTGATTGAGGATCAGTACCGAGGATATCAAGCGCAGTTCACATATCTGACATTCTGGGATGAAAACTCCGAAGAATGCTGACCCTGTGGCCAACCAATAAACAGTTGAATATGTACAGGTTCTGGGGTAACGTTTTCTCTCACATAAGACAATTTTGGAGATAGTCTGACATGCCTATGGTGTTTCGGTTGGTCAGCCCGCAGATAGCCTCACGTAACCTCCACTTACATTATAATCCATCATGCCATATGGTGCGGTATTTGCTACAAATCAGCAGAATCTCACTCGGCATTCCATCACAAAATCCGACTCACTGGCGATAAAGATTGGCATATCAATGAAGGGTCCATACCGGGATATGATAAAGAGTATCTTGGGTATACTCCATTTTCTTCGCCAAATATGCTCGACTTCACGATCGAGGCCCGTCAGCCAGTCGTATACCTGATGATCGGCGATTGCCCGAAACAAAAGGATTGCGAGTGATTGGAGAACTGGCCTCGACGCCACGAGTGCAAGGGACTTACAAAAATTGTTAGGGCGGCGACTTGAGGAACAGGGATCGTTGACGAAAAGGTGAGGGCTTTGAACAATGGATTGTAGGCTGGGGACCTACGCTGAAAGGACTGTGGAATTGGGAGAGGTTTTGGCGACCATGATAGGATGTTACTTTTAGATATTGGGGTGACGAGAGCACAGTGGGGAGGGAAAACTCACGGTGACAACCCGAAAGCGCGAGATAAGACTGAGCAAGCTCTCGATCTGAGCGGTCGAGTATGGACCCGTGGCACTCATCCGACCTAAAATACGTCCTAGTCGCAGGAAACAGGAGAGAGGGGGAGTGCTCTGATCCAGGTCTGAGCAAATGCTCAGGTTTAATAGGAATGGACGTGAATTCACTACGAAATCACTCCTCCAGAGAGCACATATCCCTTTGTCCCGAGGGAATCAAAAAAATATCCTGGGGTCGATCTAACGGTAGTTGGGCCGATACATCTCACGGAGAAGAATTCCCGGGACGTTTACGTCCAGGGTCTTGGGGATTTTTATTCCTCAATTAATTTTTCGGTGCGAGTACGACGTTGTACTTGTTTGACCCAGCGCGTGCCCTCGTGCTGTGTTATCCTCCTCTCGCAACGTCACACCAAACGCGAAAAAAGATACTCTTGAGAGCTGTTCATTCTTCTAAGTACCACATCCACAGCGATTCGGCAGATATCCGCTATGTCCACCATAACTCTTACCGAGTCGGGCTTCTATCCCTAATCGACCACCCTACTTCGTCAGCGGTTTCTCTGAATTACTCAGCTATCTCCGGCCTCTCGTGTAAGTACGCTCACATGTCCATTTAAGTGTGACTACGACGGACCTTGATTTATGATCTCACAACTGTTGGAGTCCAGGGCTCTACCGCCTGTGAACCCTAGGCCCTATTAATGAGACCACAATAAAGACGCGCAGTGTAGTGGCGCTTAGATGGTTTACTATTTGATGACTGTCCGTGATGCCACAACGCAGCGTGCACGAGTCTAGAAGAACGCCCGGGGGCTGTTTCTTCAGGGGTGAGGGGATCCCGCCCACTGTCAGGTCGTGGCCAGCGCGAGTATCGGCTAATGACACCCTCTTACCAGGTCCAGAGATATACTACGGGACCATTCGATGACTGTCCCATCGATAACAGACAAAAGGAAAATACTCTACAGAATCGTAGCGGTTTTTGTCCACCCCTTCTTACTGGGCGATGATGCCGGCGACGGGCTCGGACAAAGTGACATCAACAACGATGGCTACTATCCACAGATCCCTTTGTTCCTTGAATGGTTGACCGCGAGATGGATCGAATCAGCGGGCTTCATCAAGGTTAGTATATGCACTCGTCACATCCAAATCATTCGCACGACCGGTGGTCGTTTCGTAAAAAGCACCGTCCTACCACGGGAGGTGAGGGCCAGAGTGAGCGTAGCTATGGCTTTCATAATGTGGTACTTAGCTCTTGCAGCTTTCCCGACCTTTTGGGACTTGATCGATACTCAGTACTCAGTACTCAGCGCTCAGCATTGAGAACGGTGTTTCACCAAAGTCCAAGAAATACCGTATCTTCTCTATCATGTCCCGAGTTTACAGCAAATACTATACAGGGTTACGGCAGGGCGTTATGGCTACAATGTGGTACTAAATCCGCGGCCAGAACATGGCTATGGAAGGAGGAATGGTGGATCCAGGAGATCCCCATTCGGCGGGTCGAAGGACGCTCGACGTCAACAAAACCCTCTACTTGGTTACGTAAATACTGGGGAAACCGGCGTTTGTTGGTGGGGTGCTCATACGCCGAAGGAATATCATGTAGATGCCCGTGCTAGTCGCAGCAAGGACAGTGGCCGCGGCACGAGAATTCCTCATCGTAGAGACCCACCCCTCATAGGAAACGAGGATGTAGGAATCCGTCCCACGTCCGATAACGCTCGCGTTGCAGTAGCAGTTGTCGAGGAAATGAGAGAACTGGAAACAAGATAGCAGGATCAGCCCTGTCGCATTGACGAGCGCAAGCAAGAAGGAGATTTTGCGGAGGGCGATAGCGATGAAAGCGGTGAAGCTATTGGCGGTGGGGGGTCCCTCGTTGCGAGTTTCTGAGATGTGGGTAAGGAGCGTTGAGATGTTGGTGAAAAGCAAGATCAGGAGAGCTATCCCTCCGTAGAGAAGGTATCCCAGAGAGCGACACCCCAAGCCAACCGTAGGAGTGAACACCGTGATTATGATGGCAGCGGCGGTCGTTCCACACTGGAGAAAGACGGCAAAAATCGACGCTATGAACATCGAGTTGAGCGCGCCTGGGGGGAACACCCCGGTGGATTGGATCTGCTGAGAATCAATGAGACAACCTCCGATATCAGACATTTCTCGAGAGACCCACCTTGTGCTCCCCATTATTGTGATTATCCAAGGCCTTCAAGGCGTCATCTACGAGGACGAGATATCCCATGATCCTGGAATGGTTGAACATCGCCCCGAGTCGAAACTCATCGTGATTGAGCGATTCGGTCCGTTCCTTGGGGATGAAGAGCCTATCCTTGTCGGGCGGGTCGGTCGAGCTCTGGGCGATTGGATGTTCGGTAGTAGCGGAGCGAGCCACGCTAACGATATTTTGGCTTGCAGCCGAGTTCGCGCTGGCGGCGAGGGATTGCAAAGAGAAGGTGGATTGGTGGTGGATACCAGGAATAGGAGGGGGGTTGGGTTCCGGTTCAGATTCTTGTCGGGTGGGCTTGGGGCCATCCCGGATCGACTCGATCTTCACCTTCTCGTGCTCTTTGTCAACTTCAGGAACAGGGTTGACGATAGGCTGCTTAGGG
>Ga0307513_10004216_pt1 | contig 19226 bp, 21 predicted proteins | sample 15_EM_MG_FD_202174 | JGI IMG/M metagenome (GOLD analysis project Ga0307513, IMG submission 202174) | Populus trichocarpa ectomycorrhiza microbial communities from riparian zone in the Pacific Northwest, United States - 15_EM | ecosystem: Host-associated > Plants > Roots > Unclassified | place...
TGGATTGAGCCACGGCTCCGCCTTGTATTTCTGCCCGTTGACAAAGGCCTCGTGCACGCGCTTCTGCCAGAGCTCTTTCTCGGACGGCTTGGGTGGGGGTGGTAAGGGCGTGAACTGGTGTGTGGTGGTGGTTGCAAATGGGAAGGCGGGCAGCGAGATGTTTCGCGGGAGGAGTGGGGGTTGGACGTTTGGCAGCAAACCAGGGCGTGTCCACGGCAGGTCCACTTTGAGGTCATGAATAGACCGGGGACTATTGTCTACTGCTGAACGGTCCACACCGAACACTGTGCCCTCCTGATCGATCCTCCGGCATTCTTCAGAGCAATAGAACGGCAGGGGCCCATCTTCCAAGACCATCACCGGATCGGCGGTGGGTCCCTTTGGAGCAGGTGTGGGGGCATCCATAGGCGGTATCGGAGTGGCGTATTTCGCCTTTGTAGGCGCTTGGGGAGATGGGTGGTTCTCATTTGCGGCTGGGGCGGGCGGGTTAAGTGGGTCGGATTGGTTTCGAGGCAACTGTACATAAGGATAGTCAGTAGTGTGTGGGAAAATATATAAGGCGAAGCCGATTCACTTTTTTCTTTGCCGATTTCTCCGTTTTGCCCGCGATATTGTGTTGTGTGCCGATCCGACGGAGTTGTTCGTTATTTTTGGGCGGTGATACACGTTTTACTCGACCTGTTGCAGTCTTGGTTCTGCGAAGACCTGGGCGCGCGGCTTTGACGGGCGGCGGGAGTGCGATAGTCGTTCCAGCCTCCGGTGTAAGTGTTTCGGGCTTTACGACGGGGGCAGTGGGTTGCAATGGGCTGACTGGGACGAATCTGGGGAGTATCTGGCGGTCACAGACCGGACACCATGCGAGATTGTCGTCCATAAAGTGGCTAGTTGGACGCCTGCAGACGACCTGCACAAAGTGGGGGACTAATGTCAATTGGGGATAAACGACACTGGAACAAGCATGTGTCGACGCCCTTTATTAGGAGAGTGCTCCTAGGCTGACTGAGCAGAGAGAGGGTAAGCTCCGCCGAAGGTGAGTTGATTTGACCCCAAGGGATCGGACGTCACCTGGCGGGCTGGTGACGCAGAGGTTGAATATCAAAGAGATCTGCATCATATGTGACAGTATACGATATGCAGAACAAAAATGGCTGCGCCAAGACGCGGGGAATGACTACCTGCACATGGGCGAGGGTGAAACTGTCCGCTCGAACCCGGCGGGAGGAGTCAGCTGGTCGCCTTTGGCGTATACGAACAAGTATTATGCTCGTATGGTCGATAGTTGGCTCGTCGACGCCGTCCTTACCTGGCAGGAAAAATGTGGGGAAGTCAAATTCAGTTGGGTAAGGGGGGTCGTGGTCGTGGGTGGGGTGCGATAGCGAGCAGCAGCAGGGAGGGGGATATTACAGATATTGTCTGAGGATCTGACAAGACAGGAGGGCTCTATGCTGCTCGGTGGGGTAATCAAACGATGTCGACGAGTCCAAGTTGGGTCGGGTTGAGCGAGTCGAGTCTTGGGCTCAGCCGCGCTCTGCACGCGGGCAGAGGCAGAGGGTCCGCTCCTCCGCTTCAGAGATGCTTATATTTGACGACATACGACGACATAGGCTGCGCCCGCCGATTGATGTCGAACCCCCGCCTCGAGCGATATAGACGCATATGGCCTCAGGGTTGCAGGATATGCTTCATAAGATGTCCCTAACCCTCTACTTGGCGACGTATCCCTTCCATTATCCCATTATCCCCTCGCCCATTCATTCAATCGCAGTACCGTCCTATCTCAGCTACGACACAGAAGCGCAGACCGCAAGTCCTTCATGTACATCCTTGGTCTAACGCTTTACAAATTGACAATTGTTCCCATTGCAGCAACGGGCTGGCCTTGCACTGCCAACTCAATCCGTCGGGCACAACGGAGGCATGAAGTATTGTTGGCTTGCAAATCGGATAAGCATAAAAGTTTGGTTTGGCAGGCCAACTGGCCTTTCGTCGTCGTTATTTGACTTGAGAGAACGAGCACTGGACAGACAGACAGGCAGAGGATGCCAAGTTTACCGCTGTGTAAGTGGGTGTACCAGAGGAGGATGGGTGAATATAAACCGGAGTTTCGGAGCATACGCCGAAATAAAACCGAGTTGATTTTCCTGCCAAATAGCGGCGGCGAAGCTTATTTCAATGTTTATTCTCGCAATGAATGGCACCTATTATTTATTGGGCGGTGATATTCATCGGGCGGGGCTATGCTCCTTCTGGGCGCGTAGGCTTCTTCTTCTCTTCACATTGGATTGGAAAGAAAGAGAAATTGGAGAGATAACGAGGATATCTAGATCCGGTGGAGTGAGAGGGGTTGAACTGGTGGGGCGGTCGAGGCCGGCAGGGGAATTGGCCGGTAGTGCGGGAGGAGGCACGACGAAGGCACGAGGAGTAACACGTTTTGCGGCGTGGTAAGAGTCGTGGGAGGAGAGTCTCGGCTTTGCGCGTGGCGTGTATCTTGGGCAGGGCAAGACAAAAAAGGTAACAGATCGGAAACGCGGGAGGGTGGAATGTGAGGCTCGATATGACTATTGACAGCTGGCTAGAGAGTGTGTGACGGGGGGCGTGTTGTTGTTGAAAGTTGCCGCGACCGCTACGGGGTGGCAGGAGATTGATTGATCCACAGTTGCAGTCCATCGGATAGCTTCGGTGGGTGGAACGAGAATGGATGTACGGGAGGGGGGGGGTGGGTAGCGACAGGAGGAGGCTGACACTGAAGGGCCCGACGCTGTGGCTCCGACACTGTGGCTCCAATGCTGAGACGGTGAGTAGGAGGAGCAGGTCGGCAGGGAGGGGTGTGTGGGAGAGATTTAGGAGAGATAGGGCTAGATTCCGAACAGTCACCGGGCGGGCGGGCAGCTTACGCTACATGTGGAACCCCGTCGTCGTCGAGGCCGTCGTCGTCGAATCGGTCGATGGCTAGCTATCCGCCTCCGCCGGAGATTATCTTACAGGCTGTCCTAGTCCTGCGACCTGACCTGCTGGCGAACAACCATCCAATCGCACGCACAACCGCAGGTGGTGCGATGTGGTGTGGTGTGGATGGATGGCTGACGTGCGTGGTTGAGATCGTGCTGGATATCGGAGGAGACTATGTCTTGCTTGCTGTCTTGCTTGCAGCTGCTTGCCGTTGCTTGCCGTTGCCGCTACTGCCGTTGCTGCTGGTGCACAACCAACAACTTCTCAGCCCGTACCTTGGACCTCGCTTGTCGGTTGACTGGTTGACTGGCTTGACTGCTACTAGAAGCAACCGGGCGGGCTCGCTTGCCTCGCTTACTCACTCCGCGGGTTTACGGACGACGGACGACGGAAAGACCTACGCACCTCGCCTGCACACACGCCCGCACGCAAGTACACCCACAGAAACAGAAACAGAAAGAACGATACACCAAAAGTGCAAGATCGAATCGAAAGATCGATCCGGGTTGTCGTTCTGAGAACCACCGGCGTCCCTGCTCTTCCTCGTGCTCTCTCAGCCTCAGTGCCTCAGCCTCTCTTCCTTCTTCGTCCTCTGGCTATATATATTATAATATATATATAGCCCTTTAGCCCCTCAATCGATCTTCCCCCAACTTCCCCCATCGTCTGTCTTCCCCGCTACCGGTCAAAATTCTTTTTCCTCTCTCACTCTTCCCCCCCCGCCCCCGCGCGTCCGGCTCTTTCCCGACACCCTTTGCGCTCTCAATCCAACACCTTGACCCCCAGAGGTACGTTGGGCCCCATCGCCTATCGCCTCAGTTTGATCTGATCCCCGCTTGTTTTCTCCAGCGGCCTCTTCATCAATGGCCATCACCACATCCACATCCACAATAATCCGTTTGCCCGACGAACTCCAGCAAGCTACCCTCAGCCATCTCATCGCCCAAGCCCTCGTCCGCGACTTGTTCCTTAACGCGCCCGAGTGGCATGATCGCAATTTCACTCCCCCCTTGGAATCTCTCCTCACTATAGCACACCTGAGTGCCGTTTGCACCCTCTGGAGGCAGCTTGTCTTCTCTATTCTCCGCAGGGCACTCAGCCCAATCGGCTCCATACCGTAAGTCAACGCTCTCCTCTCCTTCTCCTCACTCTCACCCTCACCGTTTTTCTCAACCAGTTCCCCTGTTGTTGATCCATTCCCCTTGTGGATCGTCTATGGTAATACCTTGCGACACCTCCAGGCCGGCCTTCGCGACCTCCGTAGCCGCCAACTCGACTCGTATCGAGGGCTAGTTCCCATCCCACACCAACACCAACACCAGCACCAGCACCCTCTCCCGATCCCCATCCTCACTGTCGGTACCCCACCAAGTTCTGCTATCGTGCCCATCGCCCAAACGCCCCCTCTCCCTCCCCACAACCATACAATTCCCTCGGCTCCGTTCGGAGGCGCCCCTGGCTTGTCGATCCTCGCCCTGGCTGCCGCCCCAAACGCCATTGCTGCCGTTGCACCTCCCGGGCTTCCGCATTCAACCACTACCCCTCTCCTTCCCACGACGACGACGATGACACCCACCACCGCCACGAATACCTCGATCCCATTCTTCTCCGTGTTGGAACTCCACGCCCGTGCAGACGTCTTCCGCAGGACGTACAGAGGCTCAGGCAAACTCCATTGCCGAGTCGACCAGTCCCTGGCCATCAGCAAGTTCCACGCCGTCGATGCACTCGCCTACATTCATCAGGCACGCGCGCTGATCGACCACCTGAACATCGACGAGCTCGGCATCGCATTGAATCGTGTGCTACAGGAGACCGAGGATGACGTTGCGCTCGGTAAGTTTTTTTCCTCTCTTGCCGTGTACTCGGAACTGGACTCCATTTTAACCTGTCTACCCTTGGCTGGCTTGGACCTCTAGGGCTGAGGGCTTGCGAGTGGCAGGAAACGTTGCACAGGCTCTGTACATTCCCTCCGTGGGATCAGCAGGTGCGCTTGTCTCCCTCTTCTCTCCCCGCATCGAAACAGATAGGTGACCTCTTCGGTTTGAGTAGGCCGCGTGTGAAGTCTATGCCTGTCTCCTCGAGGTAGAACACCATGTCAACGCCGCATCGCTTCCATTATTGCAGGTAAGCTTATCCTCTTTATTTTATTTTATCTTATTCACTTGGCCCAATGAACAGATCAGCGGGCTGGGTAGGATGATCAACATCACCAGCAGTGCTTCCCACATCCTACCGGTGCTGGTGGGCAAGGAACTGATCGATTGTCGAGCCAAAGCTCATAATCTCAGCGTGGATTGGATGTTCCTCTTGCTGCATTTTAACGGATACTTTTGACCTCCCTCCCCGGCACCACCGTATCGGTGACGGCACACTTCCTATTGGCCGCTCAGCAGGACACTGATGGACCCGATATAGCCTAGGCCCACTTTCTTCGTTCATACAGCATATACCCTACATTCGGCTAAACGCGCTCCGCATCTCGGTTCATTTATTACAATAATGGATACGTCCACCAGCCCATTCCTAAATTGACTCGTGACTGAATTCGTCTGCTATCACAATCGCCCCCCATCTGTTTTGTTCCATATGTGTATTTTTGTACCGCATTACACGCACCTGTGTCATTTTAATTCGTCTGCAGATAATCGCCACATTGGTTCCTGGGCTGCTCCGTTTCGATATGCTTCGGAATATATTGTACTTTGTTGATCACGTCAAGTGAGCTAGTTAAGCGTTCCCCTTGAGTGGGACGTTCAAACTCGACTTAACTCCCCTGCGCAAAACGCAAAAGCTGTTCTGCGCAACCGAGCGGAGCCGCCGGCGCTCGCTCTCGCTTCCCTTTCCCAAATGGGATGGCTCATTTGAGATTTGAGTAGATGGAATGGGAACCATGTGGTCTTGGGCTGGACTCACAAGGCGCCGGCGCCCGTATATTCGATTGGCTGAAGATAATACGGGCGCCTCCTTGGGGGAGGGATTATTTAAGGGTTGCATTATGCTATTTATATGGGTCGACCACCTGCTTGTAATTGCCGCCTATCGCCCGCTGCCCACCGCCTACCGCCTACTGCCGACGGTTGGGCTGCGTCTTTGGGCTATTTGGACTGTCGCGTAGCTGGCTGGGGGTATTCTTGGCGGAGGTGGAGCTGATGGAGATTGTAGATTGTAGATTACATATTACATGTAGCATGTAGCATGTAGCATGTAGCATGTAGCATGTGGCAAATGTGGCATGTGGGTGGTTGGATTGGGTCGTATACGTAAAAAAAAATAGGCAATTGCTGGGTTTTGATCGGGGTTTATGTTTTACTGTGACGAAATGCTCTGTACTTTGTTATAAGTAAACGATTGGCGTTGCAAGGGGGACTTACTCGCTAGTCGCAAACCATGCGGTGATCTACAATCCTGTGAACGTTCCCGTATGGATAGTGTGCTGTGGTGATCTACCGGCCTGTGAACGTGTGTGGTATAGCTTTTGGCCTGCCGGTTCCTGGCCTGGCGTGATGGTACGGCTACCAGCCTGTTTTGCTTTCTCACGGAGGTCTCGGAGGTGGAGCGGAGTTGGATTTACGCATGAGCCGACCCGCATAGGGAGGCCCCCTCTCTCACTCTCCCGTCCCTGCTCGTCCCGCCCGGTCAGCTCGCCCCTCCGATTGACCATCCCCCGGAGCAGACCAGCTGCGGGTCCGGAAGCGACGGCCAACGGCCGATTTACGCCTGAAGACGGTACCCCCCACCGCAGAAAGAATACCCGTCAGGCGCTCCTAAGAGCCAATTTAGAAGCCAATTTAGAAGCAAGTTGGAAGCAAAGTGCGTTGCCCCAACCACGCCGCAGGCCGCAGGGGACAAAGCTTGGTCCTCTCTGTCTCTGCCCAAAAGAAAGCTTGGCGACGTAACCACCGTCTCCCGCAACGAGGACACACCCTGGAGTGTGCCTTGTCGACGCAGCCGCTCTCCGGAACTTGTGCCCCCGTTCCAACACCCTCCCACGGGCGTCATTTCCGCGGCCTGTCACTAACGCAGTCTCACTATCGCTGCTCTCCTCCACGTCTACGTCTCTCCCCTGTACCACCACTTGCTCCATATCGCTTCCACTTACCTTGCCAATCTGCTCTAAACCTCTCCCCTCTGCGGCGGTTTCGCAGCGGCAGCCGCAACGACTACATTCACCCGCCCGTCGAACACCATGCACTCCGTTTCCGATCTCACCACATTCGCTCGAAAGACCAAGGGAGATGTCCCTCCACCACTTGTCGTGCGTCTTCCGTCCCCCGCTATCCAGTCCCTCGTCCTACAAAATATCCGAGAGCGCTGCTGACTCGCTCACCTCATCCAGGGCGCATCCACCACCGTAGTCGGCAGCAAGATGTACCTCTTCGTATGTTCCCCTTATTCATTTTTGCCCCGTGCAAAAATGTGTTTTTGGTTTTGGTATTCACCGACTTCCCAAAATTTAGGGCGGCCGACTGGTATCACTCCGCAAAATGGTTTCTGATATGTATATCTTTGACCTTCAAACGTTTATTTGGACCAAAGTAGAGCCGAAGCCCGACGATCCAGTCCCAGGACCCCGTTACTTTCACAGCGCTGACGCTTGTGAGTCTTCTCATCCGATCAATTGCTCTGCCCATCTCCATCTCGTCCCGTTGAATCATTGGATATGTCCTCGGTATTTTCCCCCTGAACCTGTTTCATCCCACTGACCACACATACCTCCACTCTAGGGGACGATCATCTTGTTATCTTCGGTGGAATGGGCTATGCAGACCCTGCCTCTGAGGATCTTTGCGTCCTATCTGACGTTCGCCTCTTCTCACTCGCGACCCTCTCCTGGCTCCCCGTGGCGCCTGTTCAAACCTCGTCAGACGACCCGGCCAATCCTGTTCCAGCGCCTCGGGCTCGCTATGCACACCTGTCATCGATCACCGCCTCGAAGCTCTTCATTATTGGCGGACAGGACCTCTCCAATGTCTGGCTCGACGATATACACGTCTATGATCTGCCAAGCGCGACGTGGGTCATGTGGAGGGCCTATCCCCGACATTGTGGCACGTACAGAAGCGTTGCCGTCTGTGCAGCACGACGAGTGCGTTCACCTATGGACGAACTCAAGTCAGGCAACGGCGCTGGCAGTCCCCCACCGCAAGGCTATCAATTCCTCGGCCCAGTAGGGGCGCGGTTCGCGCCAGAGCGACCAGCAGGCCCAAACTTGTTACGAGCTGGAAGTACTGCCGCCATTGATACGGCCCCCGATGGTCCAACCCCCACAAGAGAGCTTCAACATCTCCCATACTCCTGCGAACCTACCGACGAATTTCCAAACGATATCTATTTGTACTCAAATTACAACGTGTGTAGTCTCCCATACTTCAGACGCCCTTCCCTAGGCGATTGACTTACATTGATTTTTGTGGCAGTTCACAGATGTTAAGCGTGAACTCGAAGTCATTGGCCCCCTCCCGAACGACTTTACAATCACAGATCGCTCTGGTTCTATGTCAGGTTCAGCTCTGCCTCCCGGTCTTCGCTTCCCGACGGGTGCAATACTGGGCCAACACCTCGTCATCGCTGGCACATATCTGGCACATTCCTATCAAAGCTTCTCCATCTGGGCACTCGACCTCGTCAATATGACATGGTCGCGAATAGACCCTGGTGCGACACTGGCCTCTGGCTCGTGGTCTCGTGGTGTTCTCTGGGAACGTGCCAATCGTTTCCTTATCTTTGGCAATCGAGAGGGCAACCTTGTGGAAGACTACAACCGGAGGTTACTCTCCTGGGACCATGTCGCGTATATCGATTTGGAGGCTTTCGGGATCTACCAACCCCCGGAGCTCGCGCTCAGCCTGGCTGCACAGGAGATGGGTCTCGCTGCACTTGAGGAAGGCGTTTGTGCCGACTTTGAGGTCGTTTGTGAGGATGGACGGAGGATCGCGTGCTCGAGGAGGTTGCTTGAAGAGCGATGGGAGTGGTTCCGGGACAAGCGGAGAGAGTTCCAGGGTAATGTGAATCATGTCCTCAATGGGGTGATCGGCGGCATTCGGGCGCGTGGAGATGTGGCCCTCCCCGATCTCCCTGGTGTGTTGGTGGAAGGCGATCGAGAGGCGGGAGGTAGGCCGGATCCGCGGTTGACCGCGCGATCGCTGCAGCTGTCAGAGCCGTACCCCATCACCCTCGCTTTCCTGCAGTGGATCTACACCCAAGCCCTCATCACCCGATTACAGCATGCTCCGGCGGTGCTCAGTGCTTTGCTTCTGCTCGGCACTACGTACAGCCTCAAAGAGCTTGAAAAGCAAGTCAAGCATGCTATGCACCGCGCTCTCACGCATACAACGTCTGTTGGCGTGTACGAAGTCGCGACATTGTGCGACTGTCAAAGCTTGCAGATCCGTGCTCTCAAGGTGGTTATGGTAAGTACAAATGTTCGCATTAGGCGCTGTCGATCTGCCAACTCAACTGTCTGTCCTTTGATAGTCTTCGAGCAAGCAGCGATCCAGCGCCCGTGCACGCCCACCGGTAGGTCCCGGACCTGGGCCGGACGATGGAGGAGCGCGCCCGCGGGGGATGTCAGATGCACCAAATCGGCCTGCTAGACCTAGCGATGGCCCGTCTATGAGAACGACATATGGCTCTGCACCAGCTCCTAGCTCAGTACTGAGCGCCTCAACAAGTGAGCGCTTCTGATCGAATGTCATGTTGGTACAATTAATTGAGACATCTTGAATCCTTTCCCCCCAATGTTTCCCCCTTCTAGATGGATATAGCCGTCAAGCTGTCACTGGACTGCACCTTACAATGCCCCAGCCACCAGAAGATGAGGCTGTTATGTCGAATACGTTTGCCGTGACAACGCCCTATATCGACGGTGGTGGGGCTGGCTACTTCGAGACACATGGGACACTTGTGTTCTCACCCGATTCAACCATCGATCCCAATGCTCCCACCACCAACATCCCACCAGTCCAGCGGCTGCAACACCGGAGACAAACCTTCGGTGCACTGCCGCAATCGGAAGGGGTCCCTCGAGCCGTCCGACCCGCGACAGTTGGCGGGGGTAGACCCAATGGCAACCTCCCCCCAAGACCCGGGATTCACGCGAGCAAGCACAGACCTCAGCCCGATAAACAGGACCAGATTGTCGGGATCGACTTTGATGAGATACTTGGAGTTCGACACGACTCGGATGCCGAAGCTAGGATGCAACGGCTACTCAACCAGCTTGAATCGGTCACGCAACCGGGCGACCGGACCACCCACGAGGGGAGTTGGGCTTCTTCATCCTCTGCTAGCTACTCTCAAGGTGTCCCTCCGTACGAGCACGCCCGGAGCCCTTCAGCTTTGGCGCGCAGGGCTCTCGCCAGGCAGCAGCTGGAAGACGTGACGGCATCTCGCGATCCAGTTCCACCGTATGAGATTGAACGTGTCCTCCCGCGGGATGACGGTGTTTATATGGACTATTACACCGAGCCCAAGCCACATTTTCCAACCTCGGGCCAGACTTCGCAGTTCCCAAATGCCCCACAGAATATCACCGCGAGGCCACCACTTCCTCGATACAAGAGTGCCCCTCCGACACCCAGCCCCACTGTCGTTGCTCCTCAGCCATCCCGCAGTCCACCACGATCCATCACCGCCAGTAGTACTGATGGGAGGAACTCACCAGCAAATTACCCTCCCGGCCGCAGACCAATGTTGGTTCGTGGTCGATATGGTGGCAGCGAACAGAACTTGCGCGACGTTGTAAAACAGAACCCTCGCCCTGCCCAACCCCAACCTGGGCACGGGTATGGACAGTCTAACCATTCCAACTCTAGCGGGAGTCTCTTCTTGAATCCACCAGTTACTCCTGCTAGTCCTAGTCCAGTGCTCCCCGGCCTGATTTCAGACAGTATGTCGCGATCCAGCTCATTCGCCAGCATCCAAACCCGGCTAGTTACGCCGACTGACACCACAGCCCCAGCCCTCTCTGGGGTACCCCATCCTTTGGGTCGGATCGACGAGAAGCCTTCACTGGACTACAATGAGATCGAGGCCGCCAAAGCACGCCGGACGTTCTCATCCCAGGCACCCTCTTACATTCCCAGCGAAGTAAGGGAGAGGGAAATGGGGATGGCGAAGAGACCCGGGCTCAAGTTGACCACTCCAGTGCCTCCCACTCCTTGGCAACCACCAACGTCCGCAGACTTTTCATCCGGAAAGTATCTTCGCTCTGTCGCTACTACCCCTGCATCATCTGTTTTCGATATGGGAAGCATATCGGGCGGTATGTCCATCGGTGGCGGTCCTGGCAGATTGGCCGTGCCAATGGGTGGTGGTGGTCTATCACGCGGATACTCTCACAGTCGCAGTGGGAGGAGCGAAATCAGCTCGTTTACAGACTCCCTAAGTGACACAAGCGCGGGGGGGTCAAGCGCGGTGAAGGACAAGGTGACTCCTACGGTCATGGCTGCCACGGCGTTTGCCATGAGCGGTACGATGCCCACTGGCGTACCGCTCAGCAAGGCTGAGAGGGCGGCAGAGAAGGCGCGTGAAAAGGCCGAGAGGGCGGCGAAGAAGGCCCAGGTGGCGCGCTTCAAGGTCGAACTGGAGCGCGAGGCCAAGGCACAGCAGGAAGAAACGAAGCGGGCTGCTGCCGAGGGCAAGAGGCAGGCGGCGGAAGTCAAGAAACGAGAAAAGGAGGAGCGCCAAAGAGAGGCGGATTTGGCTATCAGTAGACTGATGCTCTATAGCAACTAACCTGGAGTCCTTTCAAGGGACTTGCGTCTTTGGATATCTTTATTATGGATTGGATTGAGTGGATCTGTTATTTTTCTAGCTATGGGCGAGCTCGCATACAAAAACGTCTCCATTTCAGCACTCGTCTGATATCTGGTTCTGTAGTGTTATGCAATGTCTTCCTCTCTTGTAGTTTTCGTTTGTGTTACTAAGTCCGGTCACTAACACATTCGCTCGTGCCTCTCAATTTGTTATCCATTTTAGCTGTAGTGGTGCTGTAGTCTCATTTCTGTATATATCCCACGATCAAGAAACACAGCGAGATATATCAATAATTAATGTATAGGAGCCTGTAACTAACCCAACAGAGAGTCCATTTTCGAGAACACCTCGAACACAGTGACAATGACTTCGAAACAGAGGTCATCCCCTTCTTTGCCCTCGGTCATCTCCGCCTTGACCGCTTGGACCAAAGCGAGAATAAGTTCCTTGGATGTCGGACCTGAACCGCCAGTCCCAACACCACGTCGCGTTGACCCGCCTGAGGAGCCCGAACCAAGTGGCCAGATACAGAATTCGCTGAGCAGCTCGTCGCATCGGTTGAGGGCCGCCTCTCGTTCGTCATAACCCAGATGAACAAGTGCGTTGTCGAGAACGGATGCCGCGTAGGCAGCACATACAAGAGAAATCGCTCGGGTAATTGGAAACTCGATGGCTGCATCAGTCTTGGAAGAGTGGAGGGCGGCAGGGGGAATAGATGTTGTGCGGGCCGTGAGAAGGGCGGCAACCCTGGACATAATAGACTCTTTTACCTAATAAAGGGATTAACGGGTACTCGAAAACTATAACATCAGAGACTTACAGTTGGGTCAGCGACCGGGTGCGTAGCCATATCAAATAGTAGGAAGTTCCGTTTCTCAGTGCGAAGAACACCTTTATCGACAAGACCTTTTGCAAGCCGTTCGCGAACTTGTTTTAATTGGTAACCGATTTTGAGGACATTCCAGGTCTCCCCTGAGAAACTAGTGAGACCCATAGATCACCAGCTCTCGATCCACATACCACTCATAAGGTCAACCCAACTCCCTACACCCATCTTTTCTCCCTGTACGCCTCCTCCTGGGCCGTCTTGTTGACCCTTCATTAACCGCAAGGCTTCATCAAGGATAGTCTCCCCAGTTTGGCGGTCTGACAAGACTTCGATGGGTCTGATGCATGGTAAGCAGGCCGTATCTGTTAAACCTTAGACCAACCTGTCCGCAAGTGGAAGTCGCCTCCTAGCTGGATCCTTCACTACTGCTATGCGTCGACGTAAGGCTAATTCAATGATGATACACCCTCGCAGCGCATATGATATATTGTCGTTCCAAAAGGAGAGGTACCCCTATCCTCTGTCCGTCAGCTCGATGTTCCATAGCTAGTTCAAGCGCCGAGTCCACCAGCGTTAGCAATATTATAAGGTTCCCGGTGCACGCTTGTACGGCAGCGTGCATCGAGTGGGGCGAGTTGGGCAGCAAGATGAGAGGGTCCCTGCAGGAGGTGCATGGCGCGGAGCCTCCAAACCGAAAACTCACCGCACGGTCCTTGATGCCCAGGAGCAGAACTTCCTCCAGTAGAGTGAGCTTCGGTACTTTTGAGTCGTCTGAGCCGCCACTCCCAGCACCTACGAGGTCGCGGGGGTCGTATGCTACTTTCGAGCCTCCTTCCATTGCTGTCCCCGCATGCGAAACGCGGCCTTCGCGAACTCCATCTCCGTTCGAGCTCGAGTTCGGCGTTGTCGGTGTGAAATTTGGCCTCGTCGGCCTGTCCTCGTCTGGATCGACGAAGCCGTTGCTGGAAGTGCTTGCCGCTGCGACTCGTCTTCTCTGGAGGCCACCTTGTGTGCTCATCGCAGTAGTGTCGAAGGTAAAAGAGTAGTGGCCAGGCGCACTGAAAAAAGCAGGGGCGGGCGGGGGCGGGGTTAACTTCCAATAACAATGTTCGAGCTGTTGACACAAGATACGTGGAACAGAAAAAAATTCAAAAATTCTTAAGGCCTACACAAGGACCTACTCAGCGCCTTCCAGCCCAAAGAAGCCGCACGCCAGGTCAAGTGTCCTGAATGTTGAGCATCCATTTCATTACGTAGTCTCCTTGCTCGCATCACAGCATCTATTGAAGATGCTGGTGTGATCCAAAGATCAAGACTCAAGCTCAAGCCAACACTCCGCAACTGAGTGGTCCGCCGCAAGTGTAGGCTTAAACCGGTCTCTAATTCGCCCAAGTTGTTCGTGCTGGATGCAGAGATCGACGTAAGACCTGAAGGACCGAGGAATCATCCTTGGTGAAGGACGAGTCCAGCTTCGGCAAGACGTGGTTTAATCTGTTGAGCTGAGCCAAACGATATACTGTACGTCGTCATCAGTGGAGTATGGATACACACCGTGGAGCCCCAGAGTGATATAGGTTGCTACGTCAGATGAGAAAGTTACTGTCAAAGCTGGGAAAGAGTCTGTGGTAACCCAAAGCGATATAATGCACTTCGCATCACGCACTCGGTGTCAAGTCTATTGCCAGCTCACCACAAAAGAATGTCACCATAGTTAATACTACTGGTATCGCAGGTCGTTCCTTTCAGCCCCCTTGGAGGCATTTGGGAGGCGAAGAGTGACTGGGAAAGTCAATTTATGCCTTGACATCCATGTACAGCCACATGAGACGTCTTGCATGTGGTCGCACACGCACATACATCACCACACGTCGACAAAATAACACGGGGTGATTAGCGGGCAAGACCCAAAGGCAAACAATTTGGCCCTCATGACACGGATGGTGTCTCTCAGTCTCCCATACGCGAATTTACGATACCACGCGGGCAAGTATATGCTCCTATCAGTGATCAGCAGCAAGACATGCATGGGTCCGTCTATGCATTCGCTACATTCTAAAATCCTATGTCGTACACAGCCAATGACTAGCATTGGAATTGCTATCCTTCTGTCCAAGTGGATATCCCAGAGTTATCCCTAGGACATGACCAAAGTCGCACAAGTCCACTGATCACAGTGGGAGTATTTAGGTAATGATACAGAGTGAAGGCAAACTGATGTCCACAAACTTTCTCGAGATTGGTCATCGTCTTCTCCACGGCCCTACTTGAGCTTTCTTTGAATACCTTCATGGGCAAAGGGGAACATCGGTGGGCTATAGTACCCAGACACCCGGCCAGAGTGTTGCCCGTCATTGAAAGAGGAATTCACTTCGTATTCATTTTGTGCTGAAGGCCCACCATGTGGGTTCCCCGTGAATCCCGCAATTGAGCTCACTTCCGTAGTGTTTCCAGAGGTGGTGAGTTCAAAGAAACCCACGCTTGTGAGTTTTCGGCGGTTGGGTCGTCGTGTCCCCCCCAGATAATCTTTGCGGGAGGGTTGCAATGTGCCAGATTTGTAGACAGATCGGCCGTCCACGCTAGAATGGAGCAACAATCCACGCAACGCCAGGATGACTCGAGTACATGCGATCGACGTTATACTGGGTGTTATACTACGCAAAGTAAGCATGAATCATGCATGGGGGAAGTTGAGAATGTGCATACCCACTGAACACTACTGGACGTGCGAGCTGTGGACAGGAGTTGTGAGCAAGGCGTGCCTTGTGCTTCACTTATGGTATTACCTTCCCGACGTGACCCGAGAAGACAGTGAAGCCCATAACCGCTGAAGATTTGTTAGATTAAGAATACAAAATGATGAAGCGTCACAAGCCAGATAGTTAGGTCCACCTATCATCAATCCATAATATGATAATGAGGACAGATAGCCCGGAGCTCCAGACAGGTTTGAACGAAGGCTGCGGGACTTACAAATTACCACAACAAAGTAATAAACACCTCTACACTAGTATTTAGTTCTCCTCTTGGATCTGATAAGGCACTCACTGAGTCTTCAATGTTTGCAAGATCGGCGCATCACGCCCGATCCCAAATCCCAACCAAATGACTCTCCCGAGCATGAATACCAAGGAAGTACACTCTACAAATAAGGCAATGGAGTATGCCACCACCATTTTAGATGGGGGAGGTCGGTCGCATGGTAGCACAGATGGGGGCGGAAGAGGTACTACTCGAGGAAGGGCCTGAAGACTAATTCTAGCCTTCCATGAGTAGTTATGTGGGAAACTCCACACTTACTGGGAATCCAGACTTTCCAACGGCTACAACTGCTATCGCTGCGATGCAACATAGGGCAATGAAGAAGAACCCGATGTCCCGACGCCGATTCCAAATCGCCCATGCTCGGAGCAGCCTTCACGCCAATATAAGAAGGGTATCATTAAGAATGGCCGATAACACTGACATAAGGACTGGCAAGGTGTGAGTCGGACGACAGAATACAAGCTTGTATTGCTCACTTTCCACCGTTAGCACACACAGCATCGTCGAGTATGTATTAAAATCGATTACACGAAAGCATCTGAACGAACCCAAATATCAGCCTGAAGGGTATTCACGAGAATTGACGGTCTCACGTTGTCAGGTCTGTAGACGGATTGAGCGCGTAGTGTGTATATACTGTGGCTCGAACTAGAGGATAGTAACGGTTCTATTTTTCTGGTTATGCTATATGCTATGGCACCTTTGCTTGACGTCCAACGTACAATATAGTCGTTACGGAGACCTTTCTTCCTGTCCAAATATATTGTATTTCTAGGTCCCTATGGAAAAGATTAAGAGTGAGTAAGAAGTTGCATGAACATCAAGCTTCACAGTGTGATGAAATATTCGTAAACGAGAAGGGCGATTGTTGCAACGCCGACCTGATCATAGATTCAGTGCCATCGAAAAGGATGCACTATATCATGAAGGGGTACATAGAGAGTGGATTGTGTTGTACTTTCGATCTCGATGAGCTCTGAAAGCGACTGTACTCCATTGGGGAGGCCGGTGGCTGTGGTCATCCTATGGCTCCGGTTGTATAGGAGATAGCAGAGGGAGGTGATCAGAGAGGTCCTGCCTGGTTGACAGTCAGCATCGGGTTCTAGAGAGAATTCAAATCATATTTCGCTGTCAGTCTCTGCAGCTCGGTGACAGCTCGGTGACAGTTGAGTGCCAGCACACGAACACGTGTCACCTCTCTGGACTCCTCTTTGGAGTACCTGAAGAGAGACAGACAGCGGATCACGGAGATCGCAGCTTTGTTCATTCCCACAAAGTCTAGAAGCAAGCTGGCAGTCCCGTGCCGTGTTCTGTAATTCTCGAACCAGTTCAATTTCGCCCGATAGCGGGACAGGTGAGGACAGATCAGGATATCATTCAACTTTAGATACTCTAAAGCCGAAGCTTTGGCCCGCAGCAGGAAGTCTATACTATCAAGTATTCGTTGCATTCCATATATCTAGGTCGTACGAAACCAGCAGTAGCTATGGCCGATATCTTTCCGTACAGGCGGGTATCCTAGGTTGTACACAGAAGATGACCAAGGTTGTACAAGTCCGCTGATCACAGTCATGGTATACAGAGAATAAAAATCAAACCGGTGTCCACAAACTCGTCACAACTGGCCATGGTTTTCTCTACGGCCCGCTTCGAGCTTTCTCTAAATGCTCTCATGCGGAAAGGCGGCCATTGGCGGACTCTGGTGCTCTACCGCTAGGCCGAAAATGTTGCCGATCCTGGTTTAGAGGTACTCGCTCCGTATGCGCGTTGAGCCGAGGGGCTCCCCGGGAATCCCACAATATCTCCCGGAATTTCCTGCATCAGGGTATGGTAAGCCCACCGTCAGTGAAATGAAACATGCCGCATACGGGGAACAGTCGATACTGGTTCACGAGACTGCAGCTAGGATCGACGTCAAGAATGCAACGGAATCATCACGACGGATATAGGCCGATTCCACACGGTGCGGGAACGCAAATGCCTGATATTAGACGTCAGTTAAGGGGGTTTGAATGGTTTGGTGGGTCCCGTCGAAGAACTTACAGAGAAACTGCATGTTGATGCGGGCAGCGGTTAGACTAGTTCAGAGGCTACGCAACGTGGACCGTGAGTTGAATTCAGTCAGCTCTGACGGCTGTGCCTGGTCGCTAGGCGATATGGTTACGCGGGCACGTTCTGGTCAGTGCGACTCGGGAAGTAGCGAAGTAGCTGTGAGAACTATCTTCCTGTCTACGTCTTTCCTACAAGTGGGGCAATGACGACATGGCTGTCCAGCTTAACGCCGATGCGTTGCAAAACGAACGAAACCATCTCTCGACCACCTCCGCTTAGACGACCTAAAGGAGATCAAGACAACACCTTCATCCCCCCTAAGTAACTTGGTGCATAAAATAACCGCAGGGTGACTCTCGACCGCCCGCTCGAGAAAGAAGAGTGTTGCTTTGTTGCTAGAGTAAGTCCTTTGGGGACGCTGTTTGGAGGCGCTGTTTGGAGGCGCTGTTTGGAGGCGCTGCCAAGTAATTGACGGCGAAACCCATGTTGTAGTGTCAGAGTAGAAAAAGAATAGTCAGTCGCATCTAAATACCTCTAAATATACTTTCCCGTTACACTTGGTATGGCATTTCCGGCTGAAACCGCAAACCTTGCGTCAGGATTGGATTTCCCTGCTTTATGTACTTCTGTATGTCCGTTTAGCTAGTTTATTTTATAGTATTACGAGTTGGGCCCGACCACATCCGACTCGTGTAATACTCTGGCTTCTACTTGCGCGTACAGTTCTGGTGTAGAACTCCGTGCTTCGAGAATTGAAGATGAATACTCAAAATGTCCAAGCAATTACAATTGTTGTAGCGATTGAGAAAATTTTGAATAAGGAACAGTCTCACTTTCAACTACAAAATTTGCCATGAAAGGCATATTGCCAGCTCACCACAAGGAGATGTCACCACAAGTAAGTACTACTGGTATCGCAGGTTGTTCCTCGCAGCCCCCTTGGAGGCATTCGGGAGGCGAACAGTGACTGGGTTATGGTATTTTGTCACATGTTAGTGTCAGCTCTTCAATTTATGCCTTGACATCCATGTACAGCCGCATGAGACGTCTTGCATGTGGTCGCACATGCACATACATCACCACACTTCCACGGAGTGATTAGTGGACAAGACCCGAAGGCGGCCCTCATGACACGGATGGTGTCTCTCAGTCTCCCATATGCGAAGTGACGATACCACGCGGGCAAGTATATGCTCCTATCAGTGATCAGCAGCAAGATGTGCATCGGCCCGTCTATGCGTTCGTTACATTCTAAAATCCTATGTAGTACACAGCCAATGACTAGCATTGGAACTGCTATGTTTCTGTCCAAGTGGATATCCCAGAGTCGTTCCTAGGACATGACCAAAGTCGCGCACGTCCACTGATCACAGTGGAAGTATTTCGGTAATGATACAGACAGTAAAGGCAAACTGATGTCCACAAACTTCTCAGGATTGGCCATCGGCTTCTCCACGGCCCTCCTCGAGCTTTCTTTGAATACCTTCATGGGGGGGCCTCTGTAGATAGTCACACCAGTAAATAAACATGGTTCAAAACCTGGCTATATGTCTGGTGACACCTACTAAGTTAAATGGTGCCACCGGTTATGCAT
>Ga0307513_10004217_pt1 | contig 19224 bp, 16 predicted proteins | sample 15_EM_MG_FD_202174 | JGI IMG/M metagenome (GOLD analysis project Ga0307513, IMG submission 202174) | Populus trichocarpa ectomycorrhiza microbial communities from riparian zone in the Pacific Northwest, United States - 15_EM | ecosystem: Host-associated > Plants > Roots > Unclassified | place...
GTACGCGCCTCAGGCTCCCCGGTCCGCCGCCGGGCCCCCCCCCCACCCCCCCCCCCCCCGGCGGGCCCCCCCCCCCCCCCCCCCCACCGCCGCACACCACCAGGTAGGGCGCGCGGATCTCCACCGGGCCCGCCGCCGTCCGGCACGCCACGGTCACCCCGGCGGCGTCCTGGGTCACGTCGACGACCCGGTGGTCCCAGCGCAGGTCGACCAGCGGCTCGCCGGCGATGCGCTCGTCGAGGATCTGCTCGGTGCGGGTCTGGGAGATGTTGACGAACGGCGGGAACGCCGGGCGGTCGGGCTCGGCGAACCCGGTGGCGAACAGCTCCGCATCGCGGTGGAAGGTGCGGGCGGTGGTCCAGGTGACGCCCTCGTCGGCGATCTGCCGGCCGGCGCCGACGGACTCCCAGACGTCGAGGACGTCGCGCTGCTGGCAGATGGCCTTGGACCCGATCGCGTCCCGCTCGGGGCGCTGGTCGAGCAAGACGGTCGGCACACCCCAGCGGGCCAGCAGCAGCGCGGTGGTCTGCCCGACCGGGCCGGCGCCGAGGACGGCGACCGGGCGATGGGGCCAGTCAGCCGGCATCACAGATCCTGCAACTGGGCCCAGACCTCCTGGTCGCGCTCAGCGGTCCAGATGACCGGGCGCTCGATGCCGGACAGCTCGTCCCACACGCGGGAGACGTCGAACGGCAGGCAGTGCTCGAAGATCGGCCAGCGCCCGTAGTCGTCGACCAGCGCCGCGTGCGCGGCCTCGAACGCGTCCTTCAGGGTGCCGCCACGCTGCTGCACGGCACCGGTCTCGCTGATGAGGGCCTGCAGGAACCCGCGGGTCTGCTCGATCGCGGCGTCGACCTCGGCGCGGCCGCGGCTGACCGCGCCCCGCCCGCCGACCAGTTGCTCGGCTCCGACCGCCTTGACCCGGTCCAGCGTCGCACCGGCCCAGTCCCGGTGGAACGCGTCGCCCGTGTACAGCGCGGCCTGCGCCTCCACGAGGTCACCGGCGAACAGGATCCGGTGCCGGGGCAGCCAGGCGGTGATGTCGCCCTCGGTGTGCCCGCGGCCGTGGTACTGCAGCACCAGGTCGCCCCGGTCGCCACCCAGGTCGATGGTCAGCCGGTCGGCGAAGGTCAGCGTCGGCCAGGTCAGCCCGGGCACGGAGTCCGCCGCCTCGGCCAGCCGCGGCATCCGCGCGAACTCGGACTGCCAGTCCTGCTTGCCCCGCTCGGCCACCAGGGCCTTGGTGATCTCGTGGGACACGATCGTCTCGGCGTCGAACGCGCTCGCGCCCAGCACCCGGACCGCGTGGTAGTGCGAGAGCACCAGGTACCGCACCGGCTTGTCGGTGTGCTCGCGCAGCCTGGCCAGCCACTTCTCCGCGGCGACGGGGGTGGCGAGAGCTTCGAAGCACACGAGGAAGTCCTCGCCCTCGATCGCCCCGATGTTCGGGTCGCCCTCAGCGGTCAGTGCGTACACGCCCTCGGCGAGCACCTCGAGGGTCTGCTCCTTGGCCGCGGTGTCGGCGGACGAGGCGAACGGCTTGGCCATGACGGCGTTCCTTCCAACTCATCAAAGCTTTGACTATCGGAAGGGTAGGCGGTGCGCCAGACTAATTAAACCTTTGACTAACTCTCGCTGAGTGTCCTGCGTCACAGGTTTCAGGACCGGCGGCTGACCCAGCCCTGCCCCTGCGCGGCGTCCGCGAGCTTGGTCAACACCCTGTTGAGGACGGTCAGCTCGTCGTCGGTGATCAGGCGGGCCCACTCCGTCTCGCGTCGGTTGTGGGCCTCGAAGGTTGCCTCGAGTCGCCGCGCCCCGGATTCGGACAGCGCCAGGATCACCGAACGGCGATCGGTCGCGTCGGGCGTCCGCTCCACGAGGCCGGCCGCGCCGAGTGTCTTGGCGAGGCTGGACACGGCGGCCCTGCTCATGCCCGTCAGCTCGGCGGCTCGGCTCGGGTCCTGGGCGCCCGCGACCCACAGCGCGAACAGCAGTCGGAAGGCCGACCAGCTCCAGCCGGCCGGACGGTGCACCGTCGACTCCAGGTCGTAGATGACGGTGTTGGTCACCCTGTGCAGCAACAGGACCATCGCCATGGCGTCCCGATCCGTACCGGGCAGCCGCTCCACGGTCCGGTCCAGGGCGACCTCGGCGAAACCGAGGAACCCGTTGCCCGGCACGTCCTCGGAGATCGCTTCAGGAATGGCGCGGGAGGGGGGAAGCACGCCGTGATGGTAGGCGCCGCGCCGTGTCGAACCTCCGGGCGAGCCCATGGCCCGTCCGTGTCCACCGATCGGTGGACCCCACGTTCACCCGGAGCACCGGCCGGTCGCCCGACGGTGCGGACGGCTCGCAAGCGGGACCTTTGTGTCACCGGAAATCCCGGGAACCACGAAGGAGACGATCGCGATGACCACCTCGACCACCACCCCGGCCCCCACCTCCACCCCCTCGAACAGCGGCTCCCGCGGCCGCGGCGTCGCCCTCGCCGTCGCCGGCGTGCTCGTCGGCGCGGCCGTCGCCACAGGCCTGGTGTATGGCCTCGGTGCAGGGACGGCGGCGGCACCCACCGTCCCGTCCAGCACCAGCGTCGTGGTCGACGGGGGCGGGTCCGGCAGCAGCACCCACCACCACGTCACCCCGCCCACCCCGCCGGTGAAGCCGTCCACCGCGATCGCGACGCTGCAGCGCGAACTCGGGCAGCTGAACTACTACGAGGGCCCGGTCTCCGGGGTGCTGAACGCGCAGACCACGCAGGCCATCACCTACCTGCAGCGCGACGCGCACCTGCCGCAGACCGGGACGATGAACGCGGCGACGCAGGCGGCGCTGGCGAACTTCCTCGCGAACGGCAACAGCCAGATGGGCTCGTGAGCGGGCACGATGCGCTCATGCCGGATACCCAGCCGGACCCGCAGCTGGACGCCACGGTGGCCGAACACGCCCGCCGTGGCGTCCGGCTGCAGGTGGTGCTGCGGGCGGTGCTGCTGGTGTTCCTCGCCGCCACCGTCCTCGCCGTGCCACCGGGCCGTGGGCTGCTGGCGTGCGTGCTGGTCGTCGCGGCCTACGCGGTCTGGGTGCTCGCCTTCGCCGCGTGGTTCCGCGGCGGCGGCCCCACCGCCCTGCGGCTCGCCTGGCTCGCCCTGTTCGTCGACCTCGTCGTCCTGACGACACTGACACTGCTCACCGGTCTGCTCACGCCGGACAGCTGGACCGCGGACGTGCTCGCCGCCGGGTTCGGGCTGGTGCCGGTGCTCGCCGCCACCCAGCTGCGGCCCCGCGTGTGCGCGGCCGTGGTGGTGCCGACGGTGCTGCTGTCGTTCGCCGCCGGCGTCATCACGCAGGAGGCCAACGCCGAGCCGTGGTCGTCACTGCTGCTGCGCACGCTGCTGCTTGCCGGGGTCGGGTTGGGCTGTGTCGGCCTGTCGCAGATCCAGCGCTCCCGCGTCGCGACGATCGCCGGCCTGCTCGGCGACCGGGCGCGGCTCGTGGCCGAGCTGGCCGACCTGGAACGCCGCGAGCGTCGCGAGCTTGCCGAGAGCCTCCACGACGGGGCCCTGCAGTACGTCCTCGCCGCCCGCCAGGACATCGAGGACGCCCGCGACACCGGTGACGCCGCCGCGTTCGACCGGCTCGACGAGGCCCTGACCACATCGTCGGCGCTGCTGCGCTCGACGGTCTCCCAGCTGCATCCCGCCGTCCTGGAACGGGCCGGGCTCCCCGCCGCCCTCCGTGACCTCGCCACCACCACCGCCGCCCGCGCCGGGTTCGCCGCCTCCGTCGACGTGCGGCACTGGCCCGAGCGCAGCCCCGCCGACGCGCTGCTCTACCGCACCGCCCGCGAGCTGCTCGGCAACGTCGCCAAGCACGCGCACGCCACGTCCGTCGCCGTCGTGCTCGACGGCGGGGGCGAGCGGCTGCGTCTCACGGTCACCGACGACGGCACGGGCATCCCGGAGGGCGCCGTGACCCGGCGGCTCGCCGACGGCCACATCGGGCTCGCCTCGCACGCGCTGCGGATCGAGGCCGCCGGCGGCATGTTGGCCGTCGTCCCCGGTCCCGCCGGCGGCACGGTGGCCACCGTGGAGCTACCTGATCCGGGCTGACGCCACTACCGTGCCGTCGGTGACCGCGTTGGCGAGCCCGGTCCCGGGCCGGCTGGCCGCCCTGCGCCGGCCGGCCCGCGTCACGCTCGTGGCCTGCCTGGTCTTCTACGCCGGCCGGTACCTCCTCGACGCGCCGACGCTCGCGGTGTACGCGCTGTTCACGGCCATCGCGCTGGGCGCGCTCTCCGACGTGTCGGGCCCGCCGCCGGCGCGCACCCGCACGATCCTGGTGGCTGTCGCGGTCGGGGTGCCGCTGGTCACCGTCGGCACGCTCGTCGCGGCGAGCACGGTCGCGGCGGTCGCGGGGATGCTCGTCATCGGGTTCGCGATCGCGTACGCGGGAGTGGCCGGCCCGCGGGTGCAGTCGGTGGCACCCGGCCTGCAGCTGTTCTACGTGCTGCCCTGCTTCCCGCCCTACGCCCCCGACACGCTCGACGAGCGGCTGGCCGGGCTCCTGATCGGCGGGCTGCTGCTCGCACTGGCCGACCGGGTGCTGTGGCCCGATCCGGCGCCCCCGTCGACGGTGGTGCGGCTCGCGGACGCGGCGGGCCGGACCGCCGCGTTCGCGTCGGCGCTCGCCGAACGGCTCGGGTCCGGTCCGATACCCGCCGACCTCCCGGGCCGGGCTGCGGCGACCGCAGCCGCGGCCGGGCTGCGGATGCGCGAGATCCCGCCCGCCCAGCGACCCATCGGCCCGGGTGCGCACGACCGCTCGCTGCTCGCCGCCGCGGCCGCCACGCGCGTCGCGACCGCACGCCTCGCCGCACTCGCCGACATGCTGTCGGAGCCGGACGAGCCGCCGCACCCGCACACCGCGGCGCTGGTGACGGGCGCGGGCGCGGCCTTCGCTGAGGTCGCCGCCGCCCTACGGTCCGGTGCAGCGCCGCCGCGCACGGACCGCGTCGACACCGCCATCGACGCCTACGTGGACGAGCACGCCCACCGCCTCGACGGCACCGGACCGGTGATCGGCCTGCGGGCCGGGCTGGCCGCGGTCACCGTCGCGGAGGAGGCGCGGCTGGCCATGATCGCCACAGGTGGCATCGTCGGCGCGCCGCCGCCCGCCGATCCACCACCGCCGCTGTGGTTCCTGCGGGAGCGAGCGTCCGACCTGTGGTGGCACCGGCTGCGCACCCACCTCACCCCGCACTCGGTGCACCTGCAGAACGCGGTCCGGCTGGCGCTGGGCCTGGCCGTGGCCCGCACGGTCGCGGGGGTGCTCGATCTCTCCCACGGTTTCTGGGTGCTGCTGGCCACGCTGAGCCTGATGCGGACGTCGTCGGTCGCGGGACGGGCGGTGCTGCCGCAGGCCCTCGCGGGCACGCTGGCCGGCGCGGTGGTGGCCGGCGCGACGCTGACCATCGTCGGCGACGCCACGGACGTCTACGCCTGGGCGCTGCCGCCGGTGATGGTGCTCGCGTTCGCCGCCGGTCCGGTGCTGGGGCTGTGGGCCGGGCAGGCCGGGTTCACCGTCGTCGTGTCGCTGCTGTTCGCGCAGCTCGCGCCGTCGACGTGGGAGCTGGCCGGCACGCGACTGCTCGACGTCCTCGTCGGCGGGATCGTCGGGGCGGTCATCGGGGCCGCCGTCTGGCCGCGCGGCGGCAGCGGCGAGATCCGCCGGGCCGCGGCAGCCGCGCTGCGGGCGGGCGCCGGCGTCATCGACGCGACGGCGGCCCGGCTGACCGGCGCCGGCACGCGGGCGGGTCCCGACCTGGCGCGGCTGAACGCCCTCTTCGAGCACACCTACATCCAGTACCGCAGCGAGCCGCACCCGTCCGGCCCGGAGCCGGACTGGCTGGCTGTGCTCGCGGTGGCGCAGCGCATCGACACCGTCGCGACCGTGCTGCGCACCCGGCACACCGACGCCGGTGAGCTGGGATGGCCGGACGCGTCGCACCGGATCGGGGCCGCCGCGGCCCGCCTGGCCATCGGCTACCGCGCGGCCGCCGACGCGATCGGCGACGGCCGTTCCCTGCCCCGCGGCGCCGGGGCCGCGGTGTGCGCCGAGCTGGCAGGGCGCCCCGCGGACGGGGTCGCCCCGGACCGCGAGACGGCCTTGCGAGTGCTCGACGCGTGGGCGTGGCTGCTCGGGCTCGCCGACGACCTGTCGCTGCTGGAACGGGTCGAGCGCGCCGGCTGACAGCGGTGTCCCCCGATCGGTGGACCCCACGCTCACCTGCCGAAGGGCCCGCCCGGTCGACGGTGCGCAGGCCCCGGCGGGAGCACTCTTCTCCTATCGGAAACGCCGCCGGACACCCCGGCAGCCAGCCCTCAGGAGGACGCCATGAGCACCGCCACCGCCGCCCGCTACACCCGCACCGACGAGCCCACCGAGGTCATTCGCCCCGCGTACGCCGGGTACGACCGCCCGCGCTACGACGGCGGCCGCTTCGAGATCGACAACGTGGTCCGCGAGGTGCCCGAGGCCCGCGACCTCGACGCCGCGAAGCTGTGGACGGGCGGCATGGCCACCGCCGTCGTCGCCGCCCTGATCGGCCTGGTCGGTGCGCTGGTCGTGCGCGTCGCGCTGCAGGTCGGGATGCACATCCCGGCCGCCGCGTTCGGCGAGCAGGCGACCGTGCTGCTCTGCGCCCTCGCCGCCACGGCCGCGCTCGCCGCGACCGGCCTGGCCCACCTGCTGGTGCTGTCCACCCCGCGGCCGCTGGCCTACCTGGGCTGGATCGTCGGGCTGGCCACCGCGGCCGCGGCCGTGCTGCCGTTCCTCGGCGCCACCGCTCTGCCGCTGGCCGCCGCCACCGCCGTCATCCACGTCGTGATCGGCATGGCGATCGGCAGCCTGGTCGGCGGGGCCGCCGCGAGCGCCCGCCGGTGAGATCCACCCGCACCGAATCCCCCGTGGAGATCCACGGGGGCTCGGTCATGTCAGCGGCGTCATTCCACGAGTCCGCGCCGCATCCCCTCCGCGACCGCGGCCGCCCGGTCGGAGACCCCGAGCTTCTCGTACAGCCGCTGCGTGTGGGTCTTCACGGTGCTGGCGCCGATGAACAGCTCCGCCGCCGTCTGCGGCACCGACAGCCCGCGCGCGAACGCCTGCAGCACCTGCCGCTCCCGCTCCGAGAGCACCGGACCCGTGCTCTGCGCGCGCAGCCGGATCTCGCCCGCCAGCCCCGCCGCGACGTCGGGCGGGACGACGGTGCGCCCGCGGGCCACGTCCAGCACGGCCTGCACGATCTCCGCGCGCCGGGAGTCCTTCGCCAGGTACCCGGCCGCGCCGGCCTCGAGCGCCTGGAACACGATCGCGCTCTCGGTGTGCGCGGAGAGCATCAGCACCCGGGTCGGCAGCCCGTCGCGCACGATGGCGTGCACGACGCCGAGACCGTCGATCTCGGGCATCTCGTGGTCGACGAGCGCCACCTCAGGCCGGTGCTCCCGGACCGCGGCGAGCGCCTCGCGACCGTCCCCGGCCTCGGCGACCACGTCGATGCGCCCGCTCGTGACCAGCCCGCGGATCACGCCGTCGCGGAAGAACGGGTGGTCGTCCGCCACGACGACGCGGACTTTCGCCGGGTCCATCGCGGCAGCATAAGTGCGTCGATGGGCTGTCGCGCTGGTCCGATGCAGGGGCATCGGGATCGGCGCGGTCCCCTCGCCACCTCAGCGCGCGTGCCGTCGCATCCGCACCTCGCTCGCCGCGATCGTCGCGAGGGTCAGGACCACCACCGGGATCCAGAGGAGGCGTGAGGTCTTCGCGCCGATGCAGACGCCGAACGTGAGCCGGCTCCGGTCCTGCGCGGCGCCGGCCAGCACGGCGCTCGGCGTGGTCGCGGTTCCGTCCGCCCGCAGCAGGTCGGCGGCCGCGCCGGCGGATCCGCGGCCGGTGTCGAGGACCTCTGCTGCAGCGAGGGCGGCCGCGGCGCGGCACTCATCGGTGAGCGGTGTCTCGACCAGCACCGCCTGCAACGGGGCCGCCAGCACCAGCGCGCCCGCGAGTCCGACGACCGTCGCCATGGCGGCCAGTTCCAGGTGACGGTGCGTCCCTGTGGTGGGCAGCCGGAAGAATGCGGCGATGATCACCACCAGCGCCACGCCCGACAGCGACGCGAGCCAGTCCCACTCGCCCTGGCCGCCGAAGGTCAGCGCGACGACGGCGGCGAGCACCGCGCCGAGCAGTGCGGCCCGGTCGACCTCGCGGGTCCTGGCGGCGGACGCCGGTTCCGGGTCGGCGTCGGCGGGGGGCTCGTCCGGTGTACTCACGGTTGCGGCTCGCCTCCTCTTCGACCGCGTACCAATGGGCAGTCCAATGGAGTGTTCGGGCAGGTCAGGACGCTGTCGAAGAAGGCTGGACGAGCGGCTGCGTCAGCTGGGCCGGCCGGCGGGCGAGACCGTCTTGTGCGGGTCGCGCTCCACGAGGTCTCCCAGCGCCTCGTCGATCCGCTTGAGTACGTCCGCATCGAGGGAGACACCGCTGGCGCCGACGTTGTCCACGACCTGCTCCGGCCGCGAGGCGCCGATGATCGCCGATGCCACGTTGTCGTTCTGCAGCACCCAGGCGACGGCGAGTTGAGCCATGGTCAGGCCGAGATCGGCCGCGATCGGCTGCAGCTGCTGGACCCCGCTCAGCGTCGCGTCGTTGAGGAAGCGGCTGATCATGTCGGCGCCGCCCTTCCCGTCGGTGGCCCGCGATCCCGCCGGCGGCTCGGCACCCGGCTTGTACTTGCCGGTGAGCACGCCCTGCGCGATCGGCGAGAAGACGATCTGGCTGATGCCCAGCTCCCGCGAGGCCGGCGCTACCTCGGCCTCGATGACCCGCCACAGCATCGAGTACTGCGGCTGGTTGGAGACGAGCGGGATGCTCAGCTCCTTCGCGAGGGCCTGCCCCGCCCGCAGCTGCTCGGCGGTCCACTCGCTGACCCCGATGTAGAGCGCCTTCCCCGCGCGCACGACGTCGGCGAACGCCTGCATCGTCTCTTCGAGCGGCGTCTCGTGGTCATACCGGTGCGCCTGGTAGAGATCGACGTAGTCGGTCTGCAGGCGGGTGAGGCTGGCGTCGATCGACTCGCGGATGTGCTTGCGCGAGAGCCCGCTGTCGTTGGGCCCCTTCGGCCCGGTGGGCCAGTAGACCTTGGTGAGGATCTCCAGCGACGCGCGGCGCTCGCCCTTCAGCGCCTCGCCGAGGACCGTCTCGGCCGCGCCGTTGGCGTACGCGTCAGCCGTATCGAAGGTGCTGATGCCGGCGTCCAGCGCCGCGCGGACGCACGCGGTCGCGGCGTCGTTCTCCACCTGCGATCCGTGGGTGAGCCAGTTGCCGTAGGTGATCTCGGAGACCTTGAGCCCGGAGGCGCCCAGATAGCGGAAGTCCACGCCGCTGAGCCTAGAGGGCTGCGCAGGCCGAGGTCGCGACTGCGCAGCGTGGCCGCGCGAGCACGCCAGGTGCGTTCACCAGCTGTTTTGTTGCAGCAGCACAGGTTTGCCGGGTTAGCGTGGGGCTCTCCGCGGCAGCCGGGGCATGACGCTGCGGCTGCATCGGATGGGACAACGGGTGTGAACGAGCTGATCGACGAGCGCCGGACGGGTACGACCGACCCTGGGGGACTGGGCGAGATCGGGTTCCTGTTCGCCCCGCTGGTGGGCCTGCCCGCCAGCACGGTGTGCGGCATGTCGATCCTGCCCCGGTTGCGCGACCCGGACGCGACCCGGCTGGCCGCCATCGTGCGTCAGGACTGCGTGGGCGTGGACGCGCGCGTTGCGGCGGAAGGGCTGCGCTGCGTGGCCCAGTGGCCGGTGTCGGTCCCGCTCCACCTGACCGTGCTCGCCGACACCATCGCCATGATGGCCGGCCCCGAACCCGACTCGCGCCTGCTCGACGCCATCCGCGACGCGCTCGAGGAGACCGGTGTAGACCCGGGCAACGTGGTCGTCGACATCGCCGCACCGATCCGGGACCCGGACCCGGCGTCGGTCGCACGCGGCGCCGCGGTCATCCGCGCAGCCGGCCACAAGATCGGTCTGATCGACGTCACCGTCGACGACGTCCCGATCGCGTTGATCGCCTCTCTGCGTCCCGACCACGTCACGCTGCATCCTGACCTGACCGCGCGGCTCGACCGCGATGCCGGCGCCCGGGCGGTGGCAGAGGTGCTGGTGCGCCTGTGCCACGAGACCGGGGCGGTGCTGGCCGTCGACGGGTTGTCGCAGGCCGCCGATCTCGAGATTGCCCACGAACTCGGCATCTCCGTCGGCTGCGGGCCTCTGCTGGCCGCACCGGCACGGCGGCCGCGCACCTCCGTCGCCGTCCCGGCCAGGACCACGTCCATTCCGTTGACTGCCGTCGTGGAGTCGACGTGCCGCCCGCCCCGGCCCACCGAGGTCTCCGACGTGCACGACCGGTCGCCCCGCATCGGCGCGTTCACCCGGCCGATGACCGCTGTGACCGCGAGCGCCGACGGCGGCCAGGTCCGCGACCTGTTCCGCGACGACCCCGCCGTCACCAGCGTCGTCATCACCGAGGACGGCCGCCCGGTCGGGCTGCTGGACCGCTACCGCTTCCTGCTCACCGCCTCCGGCCAGTTCGGGCACGCCCTGTACTCCCGGCGCCCGGTCGGGGACCTCGCCGACGCACCGCGGGTGCTGCCGGCGGCCGCCGATCCGCGCCGCGTCCTGGACGTGATCGCCGGTGCCGACACCGCGCACCTCTACGACGACATCGTGGTCGTCGACGACGACGGCCGCTGCCTGGGCATCGCCCGCGTCGCCGACCTGCTGCGCGGGATGGCCGAGCTCAACCACGATCGGGCGCTGGCACTGCACCCGGTCACGCGGCTGCCCGGTCTACCCACGCTCACAGAAGCGATCGGCAACCGGCTCGAACCCCGCACCGGCGCCGGCGGTGGTCTGGCCGTTGCGGTCGTGGCCCCGGACCTCGCCCCGCTCGTGGCCCGCGGGGGACACCGCGCGGTCATCGACAGCATGCGCGCACTGGGCAACGCGGTGTCCACCGCGATCGCGCACCGGCCCGGCACCCTCGCCGCACACGGCATCGGCGACACGCTGGTCGTGCTCACCGACTCCGACCAACACCACATGGTCGACCAGTCGATCGCCGCTGCGATCCACTCCGCCCAGCGCAGCCTGCCGCCCGCCCCGACGGTGCACACCACCTGGCTACAGCCCACCACCGCGACCACCCCGGACGAGCTCGCGCTCCTCGTCTGGCGCGCCGCCCTGCAACCCAGGCCCCAGTACCGCCGGGACATCTCCGCCGACCAGACCGGTCAGAGGCCCTCAGCCACACTCCGGTAGCGCTCGGGCGCCCAGGTGACGAACGACTTCCACGAGGCTGAATGGTTCGGCGCCGACCTGCGGAAGGGTGTTTCCGCAGTTCAGCGGCGTCGACGGCGGCCGGGTCGGAAGAATGCCAGCAGGATCGGCTCGTCGACGCCGGGCCAGGTACCGGTGAGAGTGGGTCCGCGTTCGCCCGAGCCGTCGTCGGGCGCGCCCTCGCCGACGACGCGCTGCACGCCGACCTGGAGCACTCCGGTGTCGATGGCCGTGATGCCGCCCGCGTCGAACCGCTGCATCGGCACGGTGGCATCGACTGCGGTGCCGTCGGTGATGACGCCGCCGCTGCCCTGCACGTGCACGCGCGGCGCATCGTCGTCCGGGTGCGGCGCGGCCTCGTTGCCGCCGGCGAGGATGGTGGTGCACAGCGCGGCGAAGTAGACCGGATCGGCGCAGCCGTCGTAGACCCAGCGGGTCCCCAGCTCCGGGTGTTCCGCGGTGCCGAGCAGGGCGAACTCGCCGTTCTCGAGTGGCTCGGGTCGGTGCGTCACCGGCACCTGCATGACCCGGCCGTCGGCGGTGCGGACGAGATGGGTCTGGATGTCCACCTCGCCGTCGGGATCGGCGAAGCGGAAGGATCCGACCGGTTCGTCGGTCAGCGGGGCCCTCGCCCACGGCTGCGCCGGCACCCACGCCGCCATCAGGGCCCACGTCGACGGGGTGAGCCGGGTTCCGGGGTGGATCAACGACATGGGCAGACGCTACAGCCGTCCTGTCACGACGCGGAATCCTCTGGGCCGGCCGAGTTCGGCGTAGGGCCCGACCGTGCCCGCGACCCGGCCGAAGGGACTCAGGTCCCAGCCGGCCGTGGGCCGTAGGTGACGCCGATCGCGCGGAGGCCCATGCCTGCACGGGCCGTGCAGGGCAGGCATCCGTGCCGTCGATCGTCGTGGATGCGGTGTCCCACGCGGATCGCCTCTGGACCTGTCGTGAAATCGCGACTACCGTATCGCTAAGCGCACAAGATGAGCGCATAGCGCACAAGGAGTCACGATGGCATCGTCGCCGACGGAGCTGTTGCCGCTCGCCGGGTACCTCGTCGTGGAGCTCGGTTCGCGGGTGTCGGTGGCAGCCTGCGGAAGCCTGCTCGCGCAGCTCGGCGCCGACGTCGTGCTGGTCGAACGGGCCGGGATCACGCCGGAGGGGGCCGAGCGGGCCGTCGTCGCCGCTGGCAAGCGCAGCGTCGTGGTCGGGGAACCGGCGGACCGCGATCTCCTGCGGACGCTCCTGACGTGCGCGGATGTGGTGCTGCTCGCCGGTGATCTCGACGCGACGGATCGGGATGTCTGGGACGGGGCGCGCCCGGAGTCCCAGATCCTGTGCGACCTGACCGCCTTCGGACACGACGGGCCGCTGGCCGGCACGGCCGGTTCTGAGGCCACCGTCGAGGGCCTGTCGGGGATCGCGGCGACCACCGGCCGCCGCGATGGCCCGCCCGCGTCGCTCGGGGCTCCGCTGCTGGAGATGGAGGCGGCGGTGTACGCCGCGTCGGCGATCATCGCGGCGCTGCGGGTGCGGCGTCACCACGGCATCGGGCAGCGCATCGACATCGGGCTCTACGACGTCGGGGTCAACGCGCTCGCCGCGTTCCTGCCGCTGCCCTTCTCCGGGCGGATCGCGACGCGGAACGGCAACCGGCACCCGACGCTCTCGCCGTGGAACTCCTACCGGGCCCTCGACGGGTGGGTCCTGATCTGCGCACCCACCGGCGACCAGTGGATCCGCTTGTGCACGGCGATGGGTCGTCCCGAGCTCGTCGACGACCCGCGGTTCGCCACGACGACGGCCCGCATGGACGGCGCCGACGAGATCGACGAGATGCTCGGGGCCTGGGTCGGCCGGCAGACCGTGGCGCAGTGCGTCGCGACGCTGGGCCGGCACGTCATCCCGAGCGGGCCCGTGGTCGCGCTCGACGAGCTCGCCGACGAGCCCAACGTGGCGCACCGGCGGATGGTGCGCACCGCGACCGACCCCGTCTCGGGCGCGGACGTGCTGCTGCCGGGCTGCCCGGTGCGGGGAGCCGGCGACACCGCATCGGAGATACCGGTGCCCGACTCCGGCAGGGCCACCGTCGAGGCGCTCCGTCCGCGGCGCGTCCGCCTCGTGACCGGGGACCCGGCGTCCTCGGCGCGCCCGCTCGCGGGGATCCGGGTGGTGGAGATCGGGATGAACACCGTGGGGCCGCTGGCCGGTCGCCAGCTCGGCGCGCTCGGCGCCGACGTGATCAAGATCGAGCCACCGCAGGGCGACGCCAACCGGCTCAACGCGCCGCTGCGGGCCGACGGGCAATCCTACGTCTTCGCTTTGCTCAACACCGACAAGCGCGGGCTCGTGCTGGACCTGCGGGACGCGGCGGACCGGGAGACGCTCTGGGCCGTCCTGCGCACCGCCGACGTAGTGATCGAGAACCTCAAGCCGGGATCGCTGGGCCGGCTCGGGTTCGGACCGCAGGACGTGCGGTCCGCGCTCCCGGACCTCGTCTACTGCTCGATCAACGGGTTCGGCCACGACACCGTCTATCCGGGGCGCCCGGCGCTGGACACCGTGGTGCAGGCGATGTCGGGCGTGATGAGCGCGACCGTGCTCGACGGTGTGCCGACGAAGGCGGGCATCTCGGTGTCCGACCAGCTCGGCGGCCTGTTCGGGTTGCTCGGCGTGCTGGCCGCGCTGGAGCACCGGGAGCGCCACGGCGGACGGGGCGCCACGCTGGACCTGGCCATGCAGGACGGCTCCGCCTGGGCCACTCACCGGCTGTGGAACGGCGCAGTGCCAGCGCAGGACACCACGACTCCGGTCGCGACAGTGGCCGAGGTGCTCGCCCACCCGCAGACTGCCGCGCGCGGGCTGGTGGTCGAGCGCCCGAGCGCCGACGGCGGTAGTTGGCGGGTGCTCGGCTCGCCCATGCGCCTGCGCTCCACCCCGGCCGTGGTGGCGAGCGCGATGCCCCCGCTGGGGCACCTGGATCCCGAACTGGCCGCCGAGTTCGGGCTCAGCGCAGGGCTGGTGCGTCATGCCTGATCCCGCCAGGCTCGCTGCGCTCAAGGACACCGTCGCGATCGTCGGCGTGGGTGAGACCGACTACGCCGACGACCACGCCCGCGCCCGCCGCGGAGAGCGGCGCCAGGACGGCTACGGCCACGCGGCCACGGCCTTCCGCCGCGCCCTCGCCGACTGCGGGCTGCGCCGCACCGACATCGACGGCCTGATCACCGGCCCGACGCTCGCGGGGGAGCGCCTCGGCGAGGTGCTGGGCATGGACGTGCGGTGGGCCGACCAGGCCGACGCCGTGCAGGCGGTGCTCAAGGCAGCGCTGGCGATCCACGCCGGCGTCGCGGAGTGCGTCGCGCTCGTCTACGGCACCGATCAGCGGGCCGCCGGCATCGCCTACGGCGGGCAGGGCGCGATGGGCGGGGAGCGCCACCTCGCCTACACCTATTTCGCGCCATGGGGCCTGACGTCGCAGGGCGCGCTCTACGCGTTGCTGACCAACCGCTACCTGGCCGTCAGCGGGCTGACCGAGCGCGAGCTCGGCGAGGTCGCGGTGGCGCAGCGCGCGTTCGCCCGGCTGAACCCGGCCGCGGTGCTGCGCAGGCCGTTGACGATCGACGAGCACCTGGCCGGTGCCTACATCTGCGAGCCGTTGCGCCGCACCGACTACTGCATGATCAACGACGGCGGCGTGGCCCTGATCGTCACCACCGCCGAGCGCGCCCGCGCACTGGGCCGCCCGCACGTGCTGCTGAGCGGGATCGGGCGCAGCGACCACAACCGCGACGCCACGAGCCTGCGCCCGCGGCTGGAGGAGTTCTACCGGCCCGCGCAACGCCAGGCCGCGGAGCAGGTCTACGCGATGGCCGGCATCGGCCCGTCCGAGATCGACGTCCTGCAGGTCTACGACAGCTTCAGCATCCACGTGCCGCTGGCCCTGGAGGGCTTCGGCTTCTGCCCCGACGGCGCCGCCGGCAAGCTCCTGACCTCGGGCGATCTCGCCCCCGGCGGGCGGCTCCCGGTCAACACCGCGGGCGGGCACCTGTCCGGCAGCTACATGCAGGGCTGGGGCCATCAGGCCGAGTGCGTGCGCCAGCTCCGCGGCGCGGCGGGCGAACGGCAGGTGCCGGGAGCGCGCACCGCGCAGTACGTCTCCGACGTGGCCGGCAAGGTCACGTCGCTGATCTACGGGCGGGCGGCATGAGGCCCGCACCGCAGCCCGGACTCCACGACGAGCCGTACTGGCGCTACGCCGCTGCCGGGGAGCTGCGGCTGCAGCGCTGCGCGGGCTGCGGCCACGTCCGGTACCCACCGGGACCGGCGTGCCCGGAGTGCCTCGCCGCCGAGCGCTCCTGGGAGCGGCTGTCCGGCACGGGCGAGCTGCTTGCCTGGACGGTCTTCCACCGCCCGTACTTCCCGGGCATCCCGGTGCCCTACGTCGTGCTGGCCGTCCGCACCCCGGAGGGACCGATCCTCATCGGCAACCTCGCCGGCGCCGACCGCGCGCAACTACGGCACGGCATGGCGCTGCGCGCCGTGTACGAGCAGGTCACCGGCCCCGACCGCAGCTGGCAGCTGTGCCAGTGGTCCCCGACCGAGCAGTCCACAGAGGAGCACGCATGAACCCGACCAGCACCCCCGTCGAGCTGCCCGCGGTGTCGCGCGGCCGCGACTTCGACGTCCGCGACCGGGTCGTGATCATCACCGGCGCCGGACAGGGCATCGGCCGCGAGTACGCCCGCGAGTACGCCGCCGCCGGGGCCGTCCCGGTGCTCGCCGAGGTCAACGGCGCGGCCGCCGAGCGCGTCGTCGCGGAGATCGACCAGGCCGGCGGTCGCGCGATCGCCGTGGAGACCGACGTGGCCGATCCGGCGTCGGTCGCCGAGCTGGTGGACCGCGTCGTGCGCGAGTACGGACGCGTCGACGTCCTGGTCAACAACGCCGCGATCTTCTCCAGCCTGACGATGCGGCCGTTCGACGAGATCCCGCTCGACGAGTGGGACGCCGTGCTGCGGGTGAACATCACCGGCTCGTTCCTCTGCGCGCGGGCGGTCGCACCGCACATGCGTGCCGCGGGCTGGGGTCGCATCGTCAACATCATGTCCGGCGCCGTGCCGCTGGGCGTGCCGAACTACCTGCATTACGTGACGTCCAAGGCGGCGCTCGTCGGCATGACGAACTCGCTGGCCCGTGAGCTGGGCAGCCACGGCATCACCGTCAACGCGGTGCAGCCCGGCGGCACGTTCACCGAGGTGCCCCGCGCGACCGTCACCGCCGAGGGCAAGGCGCGGCTCATCGCCAACCAGTGCATCCCGCGCGAGGCGGTGCCGATGGACCTGGTCGGGCTGGTGCTCTTCCTGTCCTCGCCGGCCGCCGGCTTCATCACCGGCCAGACCATCGCCTGCGACGGCGGCCTCACCCACCACTGATCGACCTGACCCGAGGAGATCATCGTGACCACACCGCAGTTCGACCTCTGGATCGACGGCGCCACCCGAGCGTCGGAGGCGCGGTTCGAGCGCCACAGCCCGTTCGACGGCACGCTCGTCGGCACCTACGCCGACGGCGACGCGGGTGACGCCGAGCGGGCCGTCGCCGGCGCGCGCCGCGCCTTCGACACCGGTCCGTGGCCCACCAGCCCGGCCCGGCGCCGCCACGACGTGCTCGTCGCCGCCTCCCGGCTGCTGACGGCGAACACCGACGCGCTCGCGGAGCGGATGGTGCTCGAGTCGGGCAAGCCGGTGACGCTGGCCCGGGGTGAGGTCGCCGCCGCGGCACGCTGCTTCGACTACTACGCCGGGCTCGTGCTGTCGGCGGAGGGGTCGGCGATCAGCGAGCGCAATCCCGGCGCGCTCGGGCTGATCCTGCGCGAGCCGATCGGGGTGGCCGCGCTGATCACCGCGTGGAACTTCCCGCTGCTCGGCGTGGTGTGCAAGCTCGCGCCGGCTCTGGCCGCCGGCTGCACGGTCGTCGCCAAGCCCTCGCACATGTGCCCCGGCCCCACATTGCTGCTCGCTCAGCTGCTCGCCGAGGCGGGCATGCCGGTCGGCGTGTTCCAGGTCGTGACGTCGCAGCAGGAGCGCGGCGCGGTGGTCGGGCAGCACCTGGCCGCGTCGCGCGCCGTCGACAAGATCGCCTTCACCGGCTCGACGGCCAGTGGTCAGGCCGTGATGCGTGCCGCGGCGTCGAACACGAAGCGGGTGGCGCTGGAGCTCGGCGGCAAGTCGGCCAACATCGTCTTCCCCGACGCCGCGATCGACATCGCAGCCCGCACGGCGATCGGCGCCTTCACCTTCAACAGCGGCCAGCAGTGCTCCGCGGGCAGCAGGCTGCTGCTGCACCGCGACGTGCACGACGAGTTCCTCGACGCGCTCGCCGTCCACGCTGCGGCGCAGGTGCTGGGCGATCCGCTCGACCCGGCCACGACGATGGGCCCGCTGATCAGCCGCGAGCAGCACGAGCGCGTGCTGAGCTACATCGACGTCGGTCGCGCCGAGGCGAAGCTCGTCATCGGCGGCGACACCTCTCGCGGCGGGCTCTTCGTGGAACCGACCGTGTTCGACGAGGTCGACAACTCCTCCCGGCTGGCCCAGGAGGAGGTGTTCGGACCGGTCCTGTCGGTGATCCCGTTCGAGACCGAGCAGGAGGCGATCGCGCTGGCCAACGACAGCGCCTACGGCCTCGCCGGCGGCGTCTGGACGCGGTCGCTCGACACCGCGCTGCGGGTGGCCAAGGGCGTGCGCACCGGGAAGATGTTCGTGAACAGCTACAACACCGCCGGCATCGACGACATGCCGCACGGCGGCTACAAGGACAGCGGCACCGGGCGCGAGTTCGGCCACGTCGGGCTCGAGGAGTTCCAGGAGCTCAAGACCGTCCAGATCCTGCTGGGATGAACATCGCGGAGTGGCTCGCCGCCACGGCCCGGCAGCGACCGGACGCCCCCGCCCTGCTCGACGGCGATCGTGTGGTGGCCGACTACGCCGGGTTCGCGGCCGCGGCGGCGTCGTTCGCTGCACACCTCGTCGAGCGCGGTGTGCGGCCGGGCGACCGGGTGGCGCTGTACCTGCGGAACTCGCCGCGCTACCTGGAGTGCCTGTTCGGGATCTGGTGGTGCGGCGCGGTCGCCGTGCCCGTCAATCGCAAGCTGGTGGGCGCGGAGCTGGAGACGATCGTCGCCGACGCGGGCGCCGGAGTCGTCGTCACCGATGCCGACGACTGGCCGCTCCGGCCGGGGCCGCCGGCGCCGGTGGAGCGTGAGCCCGGCGACGTCGCGTGGCTGTTCTACACGTCCGGCACCACCGGGCGGCCCAAGGGCGCCACGCTCACCCATGCCAACCTGCTCGCGATGTCGCTGTGCCATCTGGCCGACGTCGACGCGATCGGGCCTGACGAGGCCGTGCTCTACGCGGCCCCGCTCTCGCACGGTGCCGGCCTGTACGGGCTGGTACACGTCCGCGCGGGCTCGCGGCACGTGTTCCCGCCGAGCGGGAGTTTCGACGCCGACGAGGTGCTCGCGCTGGCCGCGACGATCGGCGGTGTCTCGATGTTCGCGGCGCCGACCATGGTCCGCCGCCTGGTCGCGGCGGCCCGCGCGAGCAACTCCGCCGGGCAGGGCCTCAAGACCGTGATCTACGGCGGCGGGCCGATGTACATGGCCGACATCCAGGACGCGCTCGCCGTGCTGGGCGGACGGTTCGTGCAGATCTATGGGCAGGGCGAGTCGCCGATGACGATCACGGCGCTGTCGCGGGCCGACCACCTCGACACCGCCCATCCGCGCCACGAGCAGCGGCTCGCCGGCGTCGGCGTCGCGCAGAGCGCCGTCCAG
>Ga0307513_10004218_pt1 | contig 19223 bp, 18 predicted proteins | sample 15_EM_MG_FD_202174 | JGI IMG/M metagenome (GOLD analysis project Ga0307513, IMG submission 202174) | Populus trichocarpa ectomycorrhiza microbial communities from riparian zone in the Pacific Northwest, United States - 15_EM | ecosystem: Host-associated > Plants > Roots > Unclassified | place...
GCGAAGCGACCGGCGAGCAGATAGGCCTGACCGAGCACCGCGCGATAGTCCGCGACTTGCGGTCGCAGTTCCACCGCCGCTTCGGCCCAACGCACAGCGTCGCCGCCGTGGCGGTCCGCCAGTGCCTTCTTCGCCTTGGCGATATCCTGTGCGGCGGCACGGTCATCGACCAGGCTCGACTTCGAACCGGCGAGCGCGGCGCCCTGATAGATGCCGCCGAACGCCGCGCAAAGCGCGATCGCGGAGAGGCCTATCGTCAATCCCTTCGACTTCATCGCAACGTCCCCCAGCTCACCCCTTGACCCGGATCGGGAGCTGGCGTGCCAGCTCGCCGACTTCGGGCAGCGATTCCAAAAAGGCGTCAAGCGCCCCGGTAACAATCTGTTGTGCCGAACGGCCACTGACCGCACTCGCAAGGCGCAGCCGCAAATGGCGCTCCTCGTCGAGGCGCAAGGTGAACGCCGCCTTGTGCCTGTGCTGCGTAGCGCGCGCGATCCGGCTCGCTGCCGCGACCGACACCGGACGCGGTTCGAACGTATCGGCGACGACCATGTCGGCGACATCGTCCAGTTGGGGCGCAACCGTTTCGACCATGCCCTCGGGCTCGTCCTCGACGGCAATGTCGTCGAGCACCGGCGGTTCGAATTCCTGCTTCAGCGCATGGCGCTGCGCCAGCACCGGCGGCACGCCGTCGGGCGGCGGCATGATTTGATCGTCCTCGTGCAGTTGATGCACGTCGGCGGCGGGCTCGGGCATTTGGCCCATGTCGTTCCAGCCGAGATCATCGATCCCCGCCAACGAGGCATAGCCGCCGGTAAAGCCTTGCGGACGCATTGCCGGACGCGCCTGCCCCTTGCGCGCGAGCAGGCCCGAGGACAGCGAGGCAAAAGGCTTGGGTTCGCTCATCATCGCGCCGCCCTCAGCTCATCACTCGGCGGCCGAAGCCACCACCACCGGCCTGCGGACGTGCCCCGAAGCCGGGATGCTGCATCGCGGTCGGGGCCGAAAATACCGTGCGGCGGAAATTCTTTTCGAGGCGATCGGAGATATAGGCCCAGAGCTCGGTGATCTCGGCGGCCGAGCGACCCTTGGGATCGACTTCCATCACCGTGCGGCCATCGATCATCGAGGCGGCGAAATCGGTACGGTGGTGAATCGTGATCGGCGCGACCGTGCCGTGCTGCGACAGTGCGACCGCGGCTTCCGAGGTGATCTTGGCCTTGGGCGTCGCGCCGTTGACCACGAAGATCAGCGGCTTGCCCGCGCGCTCGCATAGATCGACCGTGGCGCCGACGGCGCGTAGGTCGTGTGGCGACGGACGCGTCGGAATGACGATCAGCTCGGCCACCTGGATGACACTCTGGATCGCCATGGTAATGGCCGGCGGCGTATCGATCACCGCCATCTTGAAGCCCTGCTGACGCAGCACTTCGAGATCGGCGGCAAGCCGCGCAACGGTGGTCTGGGCGAAGGCGGGAAATTCCGTCTCACGCTCGTTCCACCAATCCGACAGCGAGCCCTGGGGATCGATGTCGATCAGCACAACGGGGCCGGCTCCGGCGAGCTGTGCCTGCACCGCAAGGTGCCCAGACAGCGTCGTCTTGCCCGATCCGCCCTTCTGCGATGCCATCGCGAGAACGCGCATTGATCCTATTACTCCCCGCTATTCACCGGCTGAAGTGCCACGCGGCGAGCTAAGAACAGGTTAACGGCGTGATATTCAGTCTCGGGGCGGAACGATCGTGACTAACCTTTTCTTTGCCATTCAACCGCTAGAGCGTGATATTCATTACTGGTGCAGTTGGGCGGGATACGAGTAACATGCGAACGCTGATCGGCGCTGCGGCGCTTTCCCTCACGGCAATCGCCGCGACCATCGCCATCGACGCGCCGGCCATGGCCGACACCAAGACCGGGGTCGATGCGTGGAACCGCGGCGACTATAAGTCGGCCGTCGACGAATGGCGCAAGGCGGCGATCGCCGGAGATCCCGATGCGCAGTTCAACCTCGGCCAGGCCTATAAGCTCGGGCGCGGCGTGCCGGTCGACCTGCAGATGGCGGAAAGCTGGTATCGCAAGGCCGCGCTCCAGGGCCACGCCCAGGCCGAAGACAATTACGGCCTCGCGCTGTTTCAGGACGGCAAGCGCGCCGACGCCGTGCCGTGGCTCGAAAAATCGGTCGGTCGCGGCGAACCCCGCGCCGAACTGGTGCTCGGCACGATGCTGTTCAACGGCGATGGAGTCGAGCGCGACTGGGTTCGCGCCTATGCCCTGATGACGCGCTCGTCGGGCGCCGGCCTTCCCCAAGGGTCGCAGACGCTCGCCGAGATGGACAAATATATCCCTGCCGACCAGCGCCAGCGCGGCATCGAACTCTCGCGCAAGATGGATACGCAGGTCGCTGGCAACGGCAATTACGCGTCCGAGATCACCGGCGGCGGCCCCGATGGCCCTGCCATCACCGCGACCGATTTGCCGCCTTCGCCGACGCCGGGCCCGGTCTATGCGCAGCCCGGCACCAGCTATCCGACGCCTGGCAGGGGCTCCAAACCGGGCAGGAACAAGCCGCCGATCCTCGCCGCCAACCCGCCGCAAAGCTATAATCCGGCACCCGCCTACAATCCCGGGCCGGCTTACAACCCTGGCCCTGCCTACACGCCCCCGCCTGCCCCGCGCCCAAGGCCGGTGCCCGTCCGCACTGCGCCCGAACCCGCGCCTGTTGCGGTCGCCAGCAGCGGCGGCGGTTGGCGCGTCCAGTTCGGCGCGTTCCGCGACGAGGGCAATGCCAAGGCGTTGTGGGCCCGGCTCAAGGGCCAGGTCGGCGGCCTTTCCGGCATGCAGCCCTATCTGCGTCGCGTCGGTCCGATCACCAAGCTTCAGGCCGGGCCGGTCCGGTCACAGAGCGATGCAGCGCGGCTATGCGGCGCGGTCAAGCGCGCCGGCTCGGAATGCGTGCCCGTCGCTCCGTAGAGCTCAGGCCGGGCCGGTATAGCCCGGCCCGTACACCGCCTGACGGATGTCGTGGTGCAGCGTCCCGTCGAACGGGATGACCTGGACGAAGAACACCGCGGCAAGATCGTTGATGGGATCGACCCAGAACAAGGTCGTTTCCGCGCCGTCCCAGAAGAATTCGCCGACAGTCCCGCGATTCTCCTTCGCATCCTTTGGCGGCGCGATCCGTACCGCGAAATCGAGCCCGAACCCGACCGAGCCCTTTCCGGGCAGGAAGAAACGCTTGGTGACGCGCGGATCGAGTTGATCGGTCGACATCACGCGGATCGTATCGGGCGCCAGGATGCGCGTTCCCTCCAGCGTACCGCGCCCGAGCAGCATCCGCGCGAACCGCATATAATCGTCGAGCGTCGAGGCGAGCCCCGCGCCGCCCATTGTCAGCTTGCGCGGTCCGAAATTGAGCGCCCGCGTCTTGTCGTCGGGAACGCGGTCGAGCGTGCCCCCCGCAGCCGGCGTATACGTGGCGGCGAAGCGCGCGAGGCGCTCCTGCGGCTGGGTCCAGGCGGTGTCCTTCATGCCGAGCGGATCGAGGATCGTGCGGTGGACATGCGGCTCGAACGCCTCGCCGGTCAGATGCTCGACTAGCAGCGCCTGGACATCGACACCGGTGCTGTAGCTCCACTCGGCACCCGGATCGAACAGCAGCGGCACGCTGGCCAATTTGTCGCCGAACTCGGACAGGCTGTTGGTGAGCGCGAGCGGGTCTACGTCATGGAAGATCTTGTCAGCCGCGGTGTCGCGCATCCCGTAGGAAAAACCTGCGGTGTGCCGCATGATGTCACGAATGACGATCGGCCGCGCCGGATCGCGCAATGTTGGCTTGCCGTCGGCGCCGGTGCCGCCCGCCAGCACCTTCACCTTGCCGAACGCGGGCAGATAATTCGCCAGGGGATCGTCGAGCCCGAATTTGCCCTGCTCCCAGAGCTGCATCAGCGCGACGCCGGTGACCGGCTTGGTCATCGAGAAGATCTGGACGAGCGTGTCACGCGCCATCGCCCGCTTCGCCTCGCGATCGGCAAAGCCGGCCGCACCGAAATAGCGCTCAGTCCCACGCTGCCAGACCAGGCACGACGCCCCTGCTACGCGATTGGCGGAGACCATCTGCTTGAGCGCGGCGTCGATCCGGTTGCGATCGATCGCGAACCCAGCCGGCGCGGGAGAAAGACGAGGTTCGGCCGCGAATGCCGGCAAGGCCAGCCCCGACGCCATCACCGCAAGTGCATTCCGTCGGTCCATCGCCCCCTCCTTCAGTAATTGTGAACGTTCACTATCCGCTAATCCAGTCCTTCCGCGCAACACCCTGCGCGAACAAAAGCGCCGACAGGTCGCCATGATCGATCCGCGCGCCGGCGGCTTCGGCAACCACAGGCTTGGCGTGATAGGCGACGCCCAGCCCGGCCTGGGTGATCATCGCCAGGTCGTTGGCGCCGTCGCCGACCGCGAGCGTCTCGGCGCGCGACAGGCCGAGGTCGAGTACCGCTTCGGACAAAGTGGCGAGTTTGGTCGAGGCATCGACGATCGGTTTGGTCACGGTCCCGGCGAGCTTGCCGTCGGCGATCTCGAGCACATTGGCGATGGCACGGGTGAAGCCGATCTCGGCCGCGACCGGCTCGGCAAAGCGGGTGAAGCCGCCCGACACCAGGATCGCGCTCGCCCCCCAGCCGCGCATCGTGCGAACCAGTTCGCGCGCGCCGGGCATGATCTTGACGCGTTCGGCGAGGCACCGCGCGATCACGCCTTCGTCAAGCCCCTTGAGTAGCGCCACGCGCGCATCGAGCGCTTCGCCGAAATCGAGTTCGCCGCGCATCGCCGCTTCGGTCACCGCGGCGATCTGCGCCTTGATCCCGGCATAGTCGGCGAGTTCGTCGATGCACTCGACGGTGATCATCGTCGAATCCATGTCGGCGACGATCAGCTTCTTGCGACGATGCTCGGCCGGCTGGACGACGGTGTCATAGCCCTGCCCTTCCAAGGCGGTGCGCGCGGCGTCCGGATCGCGGCCGAACTGGAGGTCCATTGCCTCGCCTTCTTCCACCCAGACCTGAGCAACGGGGAGACATCCCGCGGCGTCGAGCCGGTCGCGGGCGGCGGCGATCTCGCCCTTGGGCAGATCGGCGGCTATCAGGGTGGCGATGAACAAACTTGGTCTCCGATTGCCGCCTCCCTCACCCGTTCGTGCTGAGCTTGTCGAAGCACGTGAGCACGCCCTTCGACAGGCTCAGGGCGAACGGAGGTAGGGTTGACGGCCTTTCCAAACGTCGCGCTCATCGCAGGGCCGACCGCGAGCGGCAAGTCCGCTCTCGCGCTCGCGCTCGCCGAAAAGCATGACGGCACGATCATCAACGCCGACAGCGCACAGGTCTATCGCGATCTGCGCATCGTCACCGCCCGTCCCTCGCCCGAGGAAGAAGTGCGCGCACCGCATCGCCTGTTCGGCCATGTCGATGCCGCCGATACCGGCTATTCCGCTGCACGCTGGGCGGCGGAGGCAAGGATCGAGATTGATCGGGCAATAGCGGAGGGCAGCTTGCCGATCCTGGTCGGCGGCACCGGCCTCTATCTCCGCACGCTGATCGACGGGATCGCGCCGGTACCGGAGATCGATCCGGCGATCCGCGCGGAAGTGCGCGCGATGAACCTGGCCGAGGCCTATGCGGCACTCACCGCTGTCGACCGGGCGGAAGCGGCAAGGCTCAACCCGGCCGACACCACCCGAATCTGCCGCGCGCTTGAGGTCGTTCGTTCGACCGGACGTCCGATCGCCGAGTGGCGCCGTGAGCGCGTCGGCGGGATCGGCGATCGCATCGACCTCGTCGCCACCATCCTGCTTCCCCCGCGCGACTGGCTCAACGATCGCATCGACCGCCGCTTCGCCGCGATGGTGGATGAAGGAGCATTGGACGAGGTTTCCGCGCTGACTGCCCGCGAGGATGTTCCACTCGACGCGCCGATCCTCCGTGCCATCGGGATGCCCGAGCTCGCCGCCGCCGTGCTCGGCGACATCACGCTCGACGAGGCGATCGAACGCGCCAGCCTCGCCACACGGCAATATGCCAAGCGGCAATATACCTGGTTCCGAAATCAGCCGCCTGCGGACTGGACACGCAGCGAAGAGACAGATAGTTTCAATCATATTAGCAAAATAGCAACAAGATTACAACATTGACGATTGACGCGTAGTTTTCATGCACGTAGAGCCGCCCGTCTGCAATCATGTTGCGCATGCGAAGAAGGAGGACATTGTCGTGGCCGAGAAAAGTGGAGCCGATATCCTGGTCGAGGCGCTGTGCGATCTCGGCGTGGAGGTCGTGTTCGGCTATCCTGGCGGCGCGGTGCTCCCGATTTACGACGCGATCTTCAAGCAGAAGCGTCTGCGCCATATCCTGGTCCGCCACGAGCAGGCGGCGACGCATGCCGCGGAGGGTTATGCGCGCTCGACCGGCAAGCCCGGCGTGGTGCTCGTCACCTCGGGCCCGGGCGCGACCAACGCGGTCACCGGGATCACCGACGCGCTGATGGATTCGATCCCGATGGTCGTGATCACCGGCCAGGTCGCGACGCATCTGATCGGCTCGGACGCGTTCCAGGAAGCCGATACGGTCGGCATCACGCGGCACTGCACCAAGCATAATTACCTGGTGAAGGACCCGGCGCGGCTGGGCGCGACGATCCATGAGGCGTTCCATATCGCGACCTCGGGACGCCCCGGACCGGTCGTCATCGACATCCCCAAGGATGTCCAGGTCGCGACCGCCAAATATACCAAGCCGGGGCCGATCCAGCACAAGACCTATCGCCCGCAGATCAAGGCCGATCCGGCGGTGATCGAGCAATTGGTCGATATGCTGGCGGCTGCCGAGCGCCCGATCCTCTATACCGGCGGCGGGATCATCAATTCGGGGCCAGGAGCCTCGCAATTGCTGCGTGAGCTCGCGAAAATCACCGGCGCACCGGTAACCTCGACCCTGATGGGCCTGGGCGCTTTCCCCGCGTCCAGCCCGCAATGGCTCGGCATGCTCGGCATGCACGGGACGTACGAAGCGAACTGGGCGATGAACCAGGCCGATCTGATTCTCGCGCTCGGCTCGCGGTTCGACGACCGCGTCACCGGGCGGTTGGACGCCTTCGCGCCCAATGCGCGCAAGGTCCATGTCGATATCGACCGGTCGAGCATCAACAAGACCGTGCGCATCGACCTCGGCATTGTCGCCGATGTCGGCCATGTGCTCGAGGACATGGTCCGCGTGTGGAAAGCGCGCCAGCATCCCAAGCCCGATACAAGCGAATGGTGGCGGCGGATCGAGGGCTGGCGCGCGGTGCGCTGCCTCGATTTCCCCGAGGGCAACGGCAAGGAAATCATGCCGCAGCGCGCGATCCGTGCACTGTGGGAAGCGACTCACGACCGTGCGCCGATCATCACCACGGAAGTCGGCCAGCACCAGATGTGGGCGGCGCAGCATTTCGATTTCGAGTCGCCCAACAAATGGCTGACGTCGGGCGGGCTCGGCACGATGGGCTACGGCCTGCCGGCCGCGATCGGCGCGCAACTCGGCAATCCGAAATCGCTGGTCATCGACATCGCCGGCGAAGCCTCGATCCAGATGAACATCCAGGAACTGGCGACGGCGACGCAATATCGCTTGCCGGTCAAGATCTTCATCCTCAACAACGAATATATGGGCATGGTCCGCCAGTGGCAGGAACTGACCTATGAGGGCCGTTATTCGGAAAGCTATTCGGACAGCCTGCCCGATTTCGTGAAGCTCGGCGAAGCCTATGGCTGGAAGGGCATCTTGATCGAGGAAATGTCGCAGCTCGATGGCGGCATCGCCGACATGCTCGCGCATGACGGCCCGGTGATCGTCGATTGCCGCGTCGCCAAGCTGGCGAATTGTTTCCCGATGATCCCGTCCGGCGCGTCGCACGTCGAGATGATCCTGCAAACCGACAAGGTCGCGGGCACGCTCAACGACGAAGCCAAGGCGCTCGTCTGATGGAGCCGGAATTGACCCTCACCGAGTACGTGAGCCGCGCCGACGAGTTCGCCACTGATGATCGGACGCCGTTTGCGGAAACCCCTTGGACCCCGGAATCCCTAGTGATCTTCAAGGAAAGCGATCGCACCGACCCAATCGTGGAGGACGGCAAGGTATTCGGCTATTTTTTGGAAGCTTCAGTGATTCAGGAAATTCGCGAATGGCCCACAGACGAAAGCCCTGAGGCTTTCGTCACGCGCGTAATCAAATACGCCGAATACGACGCCTGACATGCATATCAAGGAAGAAAAAGCCGAGCGTCATACGCTCGCGGTGATCGTCGACAACGAGCCGGGCATCCTTGCGCGGATCGCCGGGCTGTTCACCGCGCGGGGCTACAATATCGAGAGCCTGACGGTGAGCGAGATCACCGAGGACAAGCTGGTCAGCCGGATCACCATCGTGACCTCGGCCAGTCCGCACGTGCTCGAGCAGATCACGGCGCAGCTCGACCGGCTGGTCCCCGTGCACAAGGTCCACGATCTCACCGCCGAGGGCGCGCATGTCGAGCGCGAGCTGGCGCTGGTCAAGGTTCGCGGCACCGGCGAGGCACGGATCGAGGCGCTGCGGCTCGCCGAAGTGTACCGCGCCCGTGTCGTCGACGCGACAATATCGAGCTTCGTGTTCGAAGTGACCGGTGGCACCGAAAAGATCGACAAGTTCATCGAGCTGATGCGCGAAGTCGGCCTGATCGAGGTCGCGCGCACCGGCATCGTCGCCATTTCGCGGGGGAAGGACGCGGCGTAAGACGCCGCACCTGACCCGAAATACCAACCGTCACCCCGGCCTTGTGCCGGGGTCCAACGCGCCTCAAGCGGTATCGCCCGAGGAAAGTTGGATGCCGAAACAAGTCCGGCATGACGACTGAAATCGAAGGGAGCTACCGAATGCGTGTCTATTACGATCGCGACGCCGATCTGAACCTGATCACCGACAAGAAGATCGCCATCATCGGCTATGGGTCGCAGGGTCACGCCCATGCCCAGAACCTGCGCGATTCTGGCGTGAAGCATGTCGCGATTGCGCTGCGCGAAGGATCGGCCACGGCCAAAAAGGCTGAAGCCGCTGGGTTCAAGGTGATGTCGAACAAGGAAGCGGCGCAATGGGCCGACATCCTGATGATCCTTGCTCCCGACGAGCATCAGGCGGCGATCTGGGAAAACGACCTCAAGGGCAATATCCGCCCGGGCTCGGCGATCGCCTTTGCGCACGGCCTCAACGTCCATTTCGGGCTGATCGAGGCGCCGTCGGACATCGACGTCATCATGATCGCACCCAAGGGCCCCGGCCACACCGTGCGCAGCGAATATGTCCGCGGCGGCGGCGTACCCTGCCTGATCGCGATCCACCAGGATGCGAGCGGCAACGCTCATGACATTGCGCTCGCTTATGCTTCTGGCGTCGGCGGTGGCCGGTCGGGCGTCATCGAGACAAATTTCAAGGAAGAGTGCGAAACCGATCTGTTCGGCGAGCAGGCCGTGCTGTGCGGCGGGATCACTCACCTGATCCAGGCCGGGTTCGAAACGCTGGTCGAGGCGGGTTACGCGCCGGAGATGGCCTATTTCGAATGCCTCCACGAAACCAAGCTGATCGTCGACCTGCTCTATGAAGGCGGCATCGCCAACATGCGCTATTCGATCTCTAATACCGCCGAATATGGCGACATCACCACCGGCCCGCGGATCATCACTGACGAGACCAAGGCCGAGATGAAGCGCGTTTTGGCCGACATCCAGTCGGGTCGCTTCGTCAAGAACTTCGTCCTCGACAACCGCGCCGGCCAGCCGGAATTGAAGGCCGCGCGCAAAGCCGCCGCCGCGCATCCGATCGAGAAGGTCGGCAGCGAACTCCGCGCGATGATGCCGTGGATCGGCGCCAACAAGCTGGTCGACAAGGACAAGAACTGACATTGATCCTAAGAATGTAACTATGTATCATTCCCATCCTCGACGGAGGATGGGAATGCGCATGCGGCCAATCATCATTCCGTTATTGGCGGGGGCGGCCTTGACTTCCCCCGCCGAAGCACGGCGTTGCCCTCCCATCGTCACAGGTCGAGAGGTGCGCCTCTCGAAACCGCTGAACCTTGCCGGACTTCCCCAACGCGAGCACACTTATCCTTCGATACGTACATCGGTGATGTGCCGCATCTCTGCAAATAACAGGCTCAGATCCTGCGTGACGCTTTGAGCGATCCGCGAGGACCTTGGTTGGTCCAACGACTGGAAGAACAGCGCTTGATCCAGAGGCGACCGAGCCGATGCCCTCTACGTGGCCGCTCTTATTTTGTTTTCATCACATTCAAATATATCGATTAATTCTCGCCGCTCGCACGATTTGCCGGTTTGACGAGCCTGCACGCAATCGCGCATTCTGCTATCGTAGACACGCGAGGTCGCCATTGGGATGGACGTGCCGCTGGTTTCGGATAACGTCGGTCTGGTGATCAACGCGGGGTTCGAGGCCGAGTGAGCGACGAGGGCGAGGAAGGCAGGCCAGGAATTGGGCGTGTAGAGGCGTTCTCGGACGGCGTGCTGGCGATCATCGTGACCATCATGGTGCTTGAGCTGCACGCTCCTGAGGCGCCCGGGCTCGACAAGCTGCTGCACCTTTGGCCCGTCTTTCTCGCTTATGTGCTGAGCTTCGCCTATGTCGGCATCTATTGGGCGAACCATCATCGGTTGTTCAGCCATGCGACACGGGTAACCAACCTGCTTGTCTGGCTGAATCTCGGCCTGCTCTTCACGCTGTCGCTGATCCCGTTCACCGCCGCCTATCTGGGCGAGCAGCATTTCAGCCGCGACGCCACATTGGTCTATCTGGCATCGATGGTCTTCCCGGGTGTGTTCTACGTTCCGCTGCAGGGCGAAATCCAGCGTACCGGCGTGCATGGGTCCGCGGCCGACACATATCACCGCCAGACTTCGCGCAAGGGCGTCGCTGCGGTACTGATTTATCTGGCCGGCGCGGCCCTCACATTCGTGTCGCCCTGGCTCGGCATCGCCGCTGCCGCACTGGTTGCCTTCCTCTGGTGCCTGCCCAAAAGCCCGTTCGACGCGCTGTTCGGCGATTAAGCCGGCCGCGGGGCCTTGAAATGGTTGTTTCGGGCTGGACTTTCTTAACCGTCGGCGGCTAGGGCTGGCGACGAGATGACGATCGGGCTCGGCCTTACCCTGCTTCGACTTACGCGCCCTTAGGCGCGTACATCATCCCGCGTGCCGGTGACGGCGCGCAGCGCGCCTAAGGGCCTGACCCTCCCCGCCTCACTCAGACGAGAAGAGCCATGCTGCGCGACCCATCGACCAAGTACCGAGCATTCCCGACCATCAACCTGCCCGACCGGCAATGGCCGTCGCGGACGATCACCCAGGCGCCGATCTGGCTGTCGACCGACATGCGCGACGGCAACCAGGCGCTGATCGACCCGATGGATGCCGAGAAGAAGACCCGCTTCTTCGACCTGATCGTCAAGACCGGGATCAAGGAGATCGAGGTCGGCTTCCCGGCGAGCGGCGCCACCGACTTCGACTATATCCAGGGCCTCGTCCGCTCGGGCCGCGTGCCCGACGACGTTACGCTCCAGGTGCTGACCCAGGCACGGCGCGACCTGATCGAAACCACCTTCGACAGCCTGAACGGTGCGCCCACCGCGATCGTCCACCTCTACAATGCGGTGTCGCCGGCCTGGCGCAAGATCGTGTTCGGCATGACCAAGGACGAGATCAAGGCGATCGCGGTCGATGGCGCGAAGATGCTGCGCGATTGTGCCGCGGCGCGTCCCGATACCGACTGGCGGTTCGAGTACAGCCCGGAAACCTTTTCCACCGCCGAGATCGATTTCTCGGTCGAGGTCTGCGCCGCGGTGATGGGCGTGCTCCAGCCGACCCCCGACAAGCCGATCATCTTCAACCTGCCGGCGACGGTCGAATGCGCGACGCCCAACGTCTATGCCGACCAGATCGAATTGTTCGGGCGCACTATTCCCAATCGCGACAGCGTGATCATCAGCCTGCACACGCATAACGACCGCGGCACCGGCGTTGCGGCGGCCGAAATGGGGTTGATGGCCGGCGCCGACCGCGTCGAGGGCTGCCTGCTCGGCAATGGCGAGCGGACCGGCAATTGCGACCTCGTGACGGTCGCGCTCAATATGTACACGCAAGGGGTCGATCCGAAGCTCGACCTCTCCGACATCGACCAGATCATCAACACGGTGACCTATTGCACCAATCTGCCGGTGCATCCGCGCCATGCTTATGCCGGCGAGCTGGTCTATACGTCGTTCTCGGGGTCGCATCAGGACGCGATCAAGAAGGGGTTCGCCGCGCGCGAGCGCCAGAACGACGATGTCTGGGAAGTCCCCTATCTGCCGATCGACCCCGCCGATCTCGGCCGCAGCTATGAAGCGGTAATCCGGGTCAATTCGCAGTCGGGCAAGGGCGGCGTCGCCTGGATTCTCGAGCAGGACAAGGGGTTGAAGCTGCCCAAGCGCCTGCAAGCCGATTTCTCGAAGCATGTTCAGGCCCTGGCCGACCAGACCAGCCGCGAACTCGATGCCGACGATATCTGGCAACTCTTCCAGCGCACCTATCTGCCCTATGGCGGCGAACGGCTGCAGCTCCAGGCCTATGACGAAACGCGCGCCCCCAATGGCGAACGCATCTTCGCCGGCAGCATCGCCGAAACCGGCGGCGTCAAGTCGGTGAGCGGTCGCGGCAACGGGCTGATCTCGAGCGTACTCGCGGGCATTCGCGACGGCTTCGGGATCGACCTCGAGGTCACGGACTATGTCGAGCACGCGATCGGCCACGGCAGCGACGTCCAGGCCGCGGCCTATGTCGAATGCCGCTCGCCGGATGGCGGAACGGTTTGGGGCGTCGGCATCGACGAGGACGTCGCTACAGCGAGTGTGCGGGCGGTGTTGAGCGCGGCGAACCGGGCCTAGCCCGCTCTCACCCAATCTCGCGACGGAAGACCAGCAGGCCCGGCGTCGTCGGACGCTTCTCGGGAGCGATGTTGTTCCACACGCTCGGAAAACTGCCGATGCGCAGTTCGCCATCGGCGATCCATGCGCGCTCGTAGAGGCGCGTACCCCTCGCCGGGAAGGTCCATGGCGCGCACGTTCTGCCGTCCACGGCGCGGGCAACGCCAAGCTGCCAGCCGCCGCCCAGGCCGCAACCGGAGCCGGGATTATCCGCATTATAGATCGTCACCACCTCGGGATCGTCGGGGGTCGTTGTGATCGCGACGACCTCATGGTCGAAGTCGGTCACTCCATCCTGCCCCGGCCGGACGCTGACGATCTTGCCGCGATAGTCCGTGCGGACGGTCGGCGTGTCGCAATTGCTATGGGCATATATCTGCGACGACGCGGTAATCACGCCGTGTTTGATCACCAGCCGCGTTATGAAGCCATGCCGGCCGTTCTTCCCGATCGGCAGGCAGGCAGTCTGCCACGCCCCTTCGATCGTCGGCCGCGCTGCGGCCATGCCGACCTTCGGCATCGCTGGCGCGGCGAACGACAATGCCAGCATCCCGAGAATGAAGCGCTTCATCGCTCAGCGTCTCCGCGAGTCCGCGTGATCTCGCAACCGATCCGCGCGTCGGGATAGATATCGGGTTTTGTCGACTGCACGGTTACGGCGACGACGCGGGGATCGGCGAAGCACAGGGTCGCGATGCGTTCGCACAACACTTCCTGCAGCATCACATGTCCGCTCGCGGCGATGGCCAGCACGCCCTCGCGGATATGGTCGTAATCGACCACCGCCTCGATGCGATCCTCGGGCACCGCCGGATAGGCGCAGGTCATCGCAACCGACACCAGCACGCGCTGCGGACCGGCAAGCTCTTCGGCGTGGATACCCAGGCCCATGCGGACCTCGAGCCCATCGAGGCGGATCGTATACGTCGCCTCAGCCATCGCGGCGTCCGGGAGTAGAGAACATCACATCGCCCTCTCGCTTGAGGAACCGCTGGCCGTTATCGAGAAACAGATTGTGCCCCGTCACCGCCGGCGTGGTCAGCAGATAGTCCACCGCGCGCGCGATCTCCTCGATCGGCACCGGACGGCGCAGCAGATTTTCGCCGGCGACGCTGTGGAACTCGGCGTCGCTCTGATCGCCGCTCGACAAGGTCAGGCCGGGTGAAATGGCGTTGACCCGCACCCGCGGCGCCAGCGCCTGAGCGAGCATCGTCGTCGCTCCTTCTAGCGCGATCTTGGTCAGCGTGTAGCTGAAGAAGTCTGGGTTGAGGTTGGCGACCTTCTGATCGAGCAAATTGACGACCGCGCCATCGTCTAGTCCTTCCTGTTCGGCCAGCGCGCAGGCCAGTGCGACGGGCGCGGCGAGGTTCACGGCAGTCAGCCGGGCAAGCAGATCGGAGTCGAAGTGCGGCGGCCGGTCGAACTCGAACACCGACGCGCAATTGACCAGCCCGTCGATCGGACCGCCCATCGCATTGCGCGCCGCGCGCAGGATCGCGGACGCGGCGTCGGGCTCGGCCAGATCGCCGACTATCGTCGCGACGCGATCGCCGGACGGATCGAGTTCCTGTGCTAGCGTCGCCGCATCCTCGTCATGAGGATGGTGGTGATGGATCACCACGCGATGCCCGGCGCCGGCCAGCGCGCGAACGATCGCGGCACCGATCCGCCGCGACCCGCCGGTGACGAGGACAGTGCGGATCACGCCCTGCCCTGCATGTCCATCAGTGCCAGAATTTCACGACGGCTGCGTTCGTCGTCGCGGAACACGCCCATCATGCGGCTGGTGACCATCGATACGCCGGGCGTCCGCACGCCGCGCGCGGTCATGCAGGCATGCGTCGCCTCGATCACCACCGCGACGCCCTGGGGCTTCAGATTGTCCCAGATGCAATCGGCGACTTCCGCGGTCAGCCGCTCCTGGACTTGCAGCCGCCGCGCGAAACCGTGGAGCACGCGCGCCAGTTTGGAGATCCCGACCACACGATCCTTGGGCAGATAAGCGATGTGCGCCTTGCCGATGATCGGCGCCATGTGGTGCTCGCAATGCGACTGGAAAGGAATATCCTTCAGCAGCACGATATCGTCATAGCCGCCGACTTCCTCGAACACCCGCTTCAGATGCATCGCCGGATCGTCCTGATAGCCGGCGCAATATTCCTTCCACGCGCGCGCCACGCGCAAGGGGGTGTCGACCAACCCTTCGCGGTCCGGTTGGTCGCCGGCCCAGCGAATCAGCGTGCGGACCGCGTCGGCCACGTCGTCGGGCACCGGGATTTTAGGCGCCGCTGCCACCAGGTCACCGTCATTCAAATCATCGTCATGGTCGTTCATGGTTGTCGATCCGGTCTTTCAAACCTGAGTGACGTTACGGCAGGGCCGCAAAATCGAGCCTTGGGTATGGTCCATACTGTTTCTTTTAAGCAACAGACGAGGAAACCCGCCGGTTTCCGTGCCCGAAGGCCATTGACGCCGCAAGACCAAGCTACCTAGGCTCATGCCACTTCGTCGGAAACCACGCCAACCGGCATAAAGATCGGGGCGTATGCATGAGGGGATGTACCCAATGAAGAAATTCGAACTGCTCGCCGCGTCCGCAATCGCGCTGATCGCGGCCACGCCAGCCATGGCGCAAAACACGCCCACGACCGCTCCGCCCGCCGCCGCGCCGCAGGCCGATGAGCAGGATCAGATCGGCGACATCGTCATCACCGCCCAGCGTCAATCCGAAACACTGCAGACGGTGCCGATCGCGGTGTCGGCGTTCAGCGCGGAGACGCTGAAAGAACAGCAGATCAATACGACCAGCGATCTTCAGCTGACGCTGCCGAACATCACCTTCACCAAGGGCAACTTCACCTCGTCGTCGTCGTTCAACATTCGCGGCATCGGCGATCTCTGCGTCGGCGTGACCTGCGACGCGGCGACGGGCGTCCATGTCAACGACGTGCCGGTGCTCGGCTCGCCAATCTTCCAGAACGAATATTTCGACGTCGAGCGCATCGAAGTGCTGCGCGGGCCCCAGGGCACGCTGTTCGGCCGCAACGCGACGGGCGGCGTGATCAACTTCATCACCGCCAAGCCCGATCTGTCGGGCATCCACGCCTCCGGTGACGTCGAATACGGCAATTACGACAGCATCCGCGTCAAGGGCATGCTCAACATACCCTTGGGCGATATCTTCGGCGTGCGCGTCGCGGGTTATTATCTGAAGCGGGACGGGTTCACCAAGAACCTGTTCACCGACACCAACATCGACGGCCGCGATCAGTACGATATCCGCGTGTCGCTGCGTTTCCAGCCGACGGCGAACACCACGCTCGACATTGTCGGCCATTATTTCAAGGAAAATGACGACCGCTCGCGTATTCAGAAGCAACTCTGTCATCGCGATCCGACCGGCGTGCTGGGTTGCTTGCCCGACCGCCTCGGTTTCGAGCAGGTCAATGGCGACTCGACCCTCGCTGCCGTGCTGACGTCGAGCCAGTTCCTCAGGCTGCGTAGCTCGACCGCGGCGCTGGCACCTTTCGCGCTCGGCAGCGTCTATGGAACCGACGGCGACAACTATACCGGCTACGTCAATCCGGCCGATATGCGGACGGTCAACATCGACTCGCTGCCGACTTTCAAGACCAACGAAAAGCAGGTCCTGGTCAACTTCTCGCAGGATTTCGGGTCGGTGCTGTTCAAGCTGGACGGCGGTTATACCGAAGGCATGACGGATTCTTCGGTCGACTATAACGTCGGCATCGAACGGTCATACGCGACCAATGTCGGCCTCAATACCTTCAACGCAGTCGCCGGATCGGGCGCGCTCGGGCCGGGCTATCTGGCGATCCGCAACATCCTGCTGCCCAACGGCAACACCTCGACTCTCTGCCAGTCGCTGGCCGAGCCGACCGGCACTGGCGTCTACAGCGGCCACAAGATCTGCGCCCCGACCAGCCTCGACTTCGACCGTTCGAATGCGCGTGGCAAGCAGTGGTTCGGTGAAGGCATCATCTCGTCGAAGCTCGACGGGCCGTTCAACTTCCTGGTCGGCGCCGGCTATCTCGACTACAAGGTCTTCGACAACAGCTATTACGTGAACTCGTTCGCGCTCGACTATGCTGCGGGCCTGCTCGGCGGGGGCGGCGGTAATGTGGTCGGTACGCCGTTCTATCGTAACGACTCCGAATTCTACCATCTGAAGAGCTACGGCGTCTTCGGCGAAGCCTATGTCAACTTCAGCGACAAGGTGAAGCTGACCGGCGGTCTGCGTTACAACCATGACGAAAAAGACTATGAGTCGCGCACCAACCTGTTGAACTGCCCGGTTCCGGTGGGCGCTGCCAACGCATATTCGTCGCCGGGCTTCGCCTGCTACGACGCCGATCCGTCGCGCGCCGGTAACCAGCCGCTGGCGGTCAACAGCGTCAATTTCGGGCGCCTGACCGGTCGCGCGGTGCTCGACTGGAAGATCTCGTCGCGCAACCTGCTCTACATGTCGTATTCGCGCGGCTATAAGTCGGGCGGCATCAACCCGTCGCTGGCGGCGGGCTTTAGCGTTCCGCTGACATTCGGCCCCGAAACGGTCAACGCGTTCGAAATCGGCTCGAAGAACACCTTCCTCGGCGGCACGCTGCGCCTCAACCTCACCGCCTTCTATTACCAGTACAAGCAGCTCCAGCTGAGCCGCATCGTCGCGCGCACGTCGGTCAACGACAACGTCGATGCCAACATCTACGGCGCCGAAGCGGAAGCGATCATCAAGCCGAGCAATTCGGTGCTGATCAACCTGACGGCGAGCTATCTGCATACCCAGGTCTCCAACGACAAGTTTCTCGGCAACCCGCAAGATCCTTCGGGCGGTCGTGCCGACGCAGTGATCATCAAGGACATCACCAACGGCTCGAACTGCGCGGTGGTCTCGAATTCGGGCAATGCCGCCATCTCTAACGGCTTCGTCAACTCAGCGAACGGGGCGATCAACGCCGGCGCGTTTACGGCTCAGGGCTTCCCGGCGCAGCCGGGCAACCTCCAAGGCACGACGCCGATCCCGGGCACCAACACGACCGGTGCATTCGGTGTCTGCGATCTTCTGACTGCCTTTGCCGCCGCCACCGCCGCCCCGGTAACCGTGCTGGGTTCGGGTGTGGCCGTGAACATCAAGGGCAACGAACTGCCTCAGTCGCCGCACTACAAATTCTCTGCGGGCATTCAGTGGACCGGTCAGCTGGGCAATGACTGGAACATCACCCCGCGCGTCGATCTGGCCTATACCGGCGGCTATTACGGCAGCATCTTCAACAACAACGTCAACCGCATCCAGGGCTATGACGTGATCAACGCCCAGATCCAGTTGAACGGGCCGAGCGAGAAATTCTACGTCCGCGCGTTCATCCAGAACCTGACCAACAACGACGCGATCACCGGTCTCTACGTGACCGACCAGTCGTCGGGTCTGTTCACCAACGCGTTCACGCTCGAACCGCGCCGTTACGGCCTCGCCGCCGGCTTCAAGTTCTGACGCCGGAGGCGTCAGCCTCGCATTCCAAAGGCTCCGGGGTTCGCCCCGGAGCCTTTTTCTTGCTCATGCCGACGCCATGGCAGAAGGACCGCCGATGCCGCCGCCAGGAGAGGATGCGATGATCGACAGTGTCCCCCGCGCCACGATCATCGCGGCCGAGCCGCAGCTCTATGTCACGGACATCGCGGCGGCGGTCGACGTCTATGTCGGCCGACTGGGCTTCGCGCTCGCCTTCTCGCATGGTGAGCCCGCTTTCTATGCGCAGGTCGTGCGCGACGGCGCGCGGATCAATCTGCGCGCGTCGGACGGCCCGATCGGTTTTCGCGCCGACGAGCCCGACGCGCTGTCGGCAACGCTGACCGTCGACGACGCCGCAGCGCTGTTCCGCGAATTCGAGCAGGCCGGCGCGACCTTCCATCAGCCGCTGCGCACCGAACCATGGGGTGCGTCCACGTTCATCGTCGCCGATCCCGACGGCAATTTGCTCTGCTTTGCCGGAAGGGCTTAGGCCCTAATCCAGCCGCTCGGCGTGCCAGGCGACGTGATCGGCCATGAAGGTCGAGATGAAATAGTAACTGTGATCATAGCCCGGCTGCATCCGCAGGGTCAGGTCGATCCCGGCGCGATGGCAGGCATCTGCGAGCAATTCGGGTTTGAGCTGGTCGGCGAGGAACTGGTCGGC
>Ga0307513_10004219_pt1 | contig 19222 bp, 19 predicted proteins | sample 15_EM_MG_FD_202174 | JGI IMG/M metagenome (GOLD analysis project Ga0307513, IMG submission 202174) | Populus trichocarpa ectomycorrhiza microbial communities from riparian zone in the Pacific Northwest, United States - 15_EM | ecosystem: Host-associated > Plants > Roots > Unclassified | place...
AGACAGACAGGAACGAAGTGCAGTGAACTGATAGTGAACAAATAATGGGAAAAACAGGCTTCCTTATATCCTAACCATCCTCCGTGTCATGCTTCCTGCGCATGCACAATCCTGCTTCTCTCTTCCTCCCACTTAGTAGTTTCGGCATGCACTTTCAAGAATCTGATCCGAGGTTCTAGTAGAGTTTCCGAGGTAATGGTAGTGCGGCCAGCCGCAGGTTGGTTGTGAAGCCGAGGGTATCGTTCGGATATCGTTTGGGTATCGTGAGTGTTCCTGTTTCAGTGCCGTATGATAGTTGTTTGATGTTGTTGCATTAGCTTATGCGGAATCGTAGTCAGAGGTTGTATGAGCTAACACTGGTGGAACGATGTTAGAGTAATGGTGCGTAACGGATAATAGTAGTTGCGTTTCAGAGTCTGCCGGCATGGGAATATATGCACGTGATGAGCAGTCAAAAAATCCAACAAAGGGGACATGGGGTCATGGTGAAGATGCTTTTAGCACGGGAAGATGTCGCTCCCAACACTGCGAATAAAAACGGGCAAACACCTCTCTCGTCGGCAGCTCAGGATGGGAATGAAGGCATCGCGGAAATGCTTCTGGAACGGTGGGATGTCACTCCTAACACCCAAGACGAATCCTGTCGAACACCACTCCTGTGGGCGACTTCCCTGGGGCATGAGAATATTGCGAAGATGCTTTTGAAGCGGAGGGATCTCGCTCCCGACATTCCGGACCGGTTTGGTCGAACACCTCTCTCGTGGGCAGCTGAGTTTGCAAGGGAGGATACCATAAAGATGCTTTTGAAACGGGGGGATGTCTCTCCCAACGCACCGGATAAGGATGGTCTAACACCTCTCGTGTGGGCAGCCTTGAAGGGGTTTGAGGGTGGTTTGAGGATCCTTCTGGAACGGGAGGATGTCAATCCCAACACTGCGGGTAAAGACGGCCTAACCCCTCTCTGCTGGGCAGCTCGCAGGGAAAGTAGGGCTAATATGGAGAGGCTTTTGAAACGGAGGGATGTTAATCCAAACATTGCGGATAAAAGCGGTCGAACACCTCTCTCCTGGGCAGCCGGAGAAGGGAATCAGGGCACCATGATGACGCTTTTGAAACGGGGGGATGTTACTCTCAACACTGGGGATAAAGCCGTGTTGGGATGTGTGTGTGGTACGTTGTATGAGGTGAGATGTTCGTTATAGACTAGTCGTACAAGAAAGAAACTACTTAAAGGAAAACACCTATGCCAAGCCCACTTCCGCACAACCAGTGATAGACCTAACCCACACACAGTAGGCAGTCACTAAGCTAACCCCTAGACATGACCTAAGTGGGTAGCCATACCTCAACATTATCGTATAGCTAAAGAGCTAACAAGCCTGCCAGACACCTCTCGCGTGGGCAGCTAAAAATGGTCGGGCGGGATCTGCGAGCATGCTCCTAGGACGAGAGGGCGTCCCTCCCGATACTGCAGATGTACATGGCCGAACGCCTCTCTCTTGGGCAGCTGAGCGCGGATATTGGGACATCGTGTGGATGCTTCTCCGGCGGGGGGATGTCACTGCAGATACTGCTGATAAGAACGGTCGAACACCTCTCTTGTGGGCCGCCAGGATGGGGCATAGGGAGGTCGTGAAGATGCTTCTAGAACGGGATGATGTTACTCCCAATACTGCGGATAAGGACGGTCGAACACCTTTCTTCTGGGCAGTTAAAGATGGGCATGAGGGAATTGCAAAAAATGCTTCTAGAACGAGAAAACGTCACCCCCGATACTGCGGATGAACACGGCCGGACACCTCTCTCTTGGGCAGCTGAACACGGAGATAAGGGCGTTGTCAGGATGCTTCTCGAACGGGAAGATGTCACTCCCGACACTGCGGATAAGGAGCGTCGAACACCTCTCTTCTGGGCGGCTAGAATGGGGCACGAGGATATCGTGAAGATGCTCTTGGAACGGGAGGAGATTAATCCCAACACTACCGACAAACGCATACTAGCCTTTCTCTAGATTGCTACAACATTCCGACATACTGGAGTTGTGAAAATACTGCAAGAAAGGTGTAGAGTTATCCAGAACATGGTAATAACGGACCCCGTCGCCCGGGCATCACTTTGTCCGACTTCCGAGCAGCAACATGGTCGAGCTCCAAAGCGGCGGTTGGAAAATTAAGGCTCAGTTCCTCAGTCGGGGAGTGGCAGTATCTCAGGAGACCTCCTAGCTAAGCCCTCCAACTCGTCTCAGCACCGTTCCAAAATGCCTCGAAAATCTTGACACTCATGTAAATATTCCTCACCCGGCGCACCCCCTCACTTGCAGTCTTACGCTCTCACCCCACTGAACTTCGCTGTCAATTCACACTTTCTTGTCCCCCTTTTCTCCTTCTTGTGTATATTCCTTCTTCGCATTCTAGCTATCCACCGCCCTAGGCGTCACACATTTCTTCCCTTATTTACCTTTAGGAACCCTACGGTCTAGTGCTTACGCAACGTCACACTTCGTTCGATGCTTTCCTTTTCTCTTCCCCCCCGCTGCCCACAGCCTAATTCAAATCCTCCGTTCCATCTGACATCCCACTAGAATTTGCTTCGTATCATACGATTAATGTAGCTAACCCTTGATCCCCTAGCAATTTTCTTCTATAGAGTGTTAATTTGGCGTTAATTCTTATTCTCGTTCCCCTACCTCCTGTCTACTTGGCTACTTGGATATATTCTTCGTATTCTCGAGGGAAAGCAGAGAAAAATCTCATTCTAGAGGCCTGCGTTTTTTTCCCCTGTTCCCCCCCCTTTCCTTTTTGGTTTAGAATACTATAGAATTTTTGATTTCCCACAGTGTTGAGGCTATCACCGGCATGAGCTATTCAGATTCCCCAACATGAATTTTATCACTAGCCCCAAGTCGGCCCTGATTGTTACAATATATGATAAATACTTTAGATGGAGAAGTGATAATAGAAGTAGTCGAGATCTCTTATTGCGATAACGCTCATCAATTGAATAATAAGAAAGACATAGCTCAGCTATAGGGTACAGTTGTTGAGTCCAGCCAATACCACCGCGATCCCTCCACGAAGAAAAACAAATATCAAAGAAGTGACCTGAGAGGAACAATAGGAATAGTGAAAGAACGCAGATTAGGCTCTAACTAGTAACGAGTATGGAAAACATAGAAAGCTGAAAGAAGCATTCGAGAAGAGTAAGAAACCATAATTGAGAGGACCAAGAAATCATATACTAACACTGATTGAACTTATATTACGGGCGATGCATGACATAAAGCGCTCAAATCAAACTTAATGCGCTGCACTGCACGGCTTACAGCTTAGGCTTCGCATGAGCTTGATGTATTTGGAAACTATTAGTTTCTTGAGTAGCTGGCAAGGGACTTGTAGCCCGAGAAACATGCAGCCCCCGGCAACGGGGGGATCTGACAGGGAGCGTTTTATATACGAGTAGTTTAAATCAAGCCCAAGCCCTCTTTTGATTCCGTTTTTGCTCTCTTTTTTCTTTATTTCTCCTTCCACAGTTCTATTAGCTCAGCCCGCCAGGGAGGCTTCATTTCACGCAACGGTATAGAATTACGAGTTCCGGAATGAAAAGAGATAATAAGCGGGGTTGCAAGTACTGTACAAGTGAGAGACGGAGAAAAACAGAGGAGTGACGAAGAAAAAAGAATCAAAAGAGGGCTGTATTGATGCTGCGCCACCAACCGCGACGGCACTCCCGGCATGAATTGCCATTCCCACCCGTACCTGGGCTGGATCTGGGAAAGTTTGGCCAGCGCCCACTCCACACGCATATTACAGTAATCACATATGAAAGGACAATAATGAATTGGTTGACAGGGAGAGAATAATGACCGCGAGGAGACAGAAGAGAAAAACAAAAGAAGAAATAATCACGAAGGAGCAGACTACTTTTCCGCGGGGGCGGCGATGGCGAAAGGCAAACCTACGTGATAGACCTGTATGGGCTTGAAGGTGAATCGGAATGAGAGGGCGGGGGTGCCCTAGAGCCTCGCGGATATCTACCGGGGCGGGAGGGGAGGGTTCAGGCGGGGAGAATAACTCCAAAACTCTTGTATGTCCACTGGACTCAGCGAATTCGAGGGCCGTTTTGCCGCTAAGGTTTACTGTGCCAGGATTGACATCGCCGCGCCCCAATAGCAACTCCACCACTCCCTCATGCCCACGCTCCGCAGCACACAAGAAAGGTGTTCGACTATACTTGAGATCTACGGTATTAGGATTGATATCCTCTAGTTCCAATAGCAACTTTACTACTCCTTCATGCCCGTGCTCCGCAGCTACTATGAGAGGCGTTTGACCAAATCCGGACGCTATACTATGGGGACTGACATCCCCCTGCACCAAAAGCAACTTTACTACTCGCTCATGCCCACTCTTCGCAGCTGAAAAGAGCGGTGATACAAAGGATGTCTTGGAAGCGAGAGCCTCTAGTTCCAAGTGACAATTGTTCGGTAGTGAAAAGTGGGCTATCTATATATTCACTTCGGTATGAGAGCAACCGAGCGCGCGAAAATAATATATTCGTTTCTAACAAGTGAACGAAAGACAATAACAAGAGAAAGCGACATCGGAAAAGAAACAGGAACAATAGCGTCTCTTATAGAGACAGAATCAGCGAGAATCAGAGAGACAGAAAAGGAAAGACAAAGAGGAAATGTAGGAAATCTTCCACTGTGCATCTCAAACAATCTCCACAATTCCCTTAAGTTCAATATACATTCCTATATAGAAACAATTAAGAAATTACTCTGACTAGAACTTGTAATATATGCCCAGAGCACCTATAAGGTATAATACTCTTATTATTTCATATAGACTCCGAGTCTATTTTGTAGTTTTGATCTTTCCTAAAACCTTCAATCTTTCTGAATTAAACCGAAGCTACTAGTAGTTCATCTTTCATAATTCCATACATTACTCTCCTTTCAAACTGTGTACAATTTGTAACTTGTTTGGTAACTTCTTTGTGAGATTGCAGAAGATCAAATTTTGTCCTTCTGATTTCTTCTTTTCCTAAAATGCTTACAACTTCACAAATGACTGTATAGGAGAGTATTGTTGAATTATTAGTGCTGAAAAAGATCTCCTGTTTGAACCTGAACAGGGTATTTTAAACCATTTGATATTATGAATTGATTTACAAAATATGAAGATATTCTTGGAAGGCAAAATAATATAGCCCATGCCCTTTATGGTAATGCGATTGACCTATTGTAACAGAAAATAAAGTTGTATCTTGCTTTAAATTATATCATTATGTGGGCTGACTGGTGTTAAAAGATACCTGGTTAGCAGAGTTCAACTCAAGAGCTGTACTAATAGTCTCAGAGTTGTGAATTGTAGTATCAAAAACTGATAAATTCAAGAATTGAAGTGAATGAATTGAAGGCAATCTTTGAGGTTGTTTCTTAGCTTCTGAGGCAGTACTAAACGTACAGTACTTGTATTAAGTATAACTCTGGACTGGCTACTAATCCTAAATCTGATTACCTCAATACACAAGTTTTGATTCAAAATACAGAAAGTATATCTTAATTCTCTATTTTTAATATTGGTACTCAGCTAATATTGCGTGAGATGAGATCTACAAATACAATCCCAACAGACACAAACTGAATAAAGAGACTTCAATAGTCGAATTTCTAATTACAGTATTCTTGTTTTACATTATTTTCAAATATTTTTATCCTTTATTTACAATTATGCCTTTTGTTATTATTGTACTAGTATCTTCTAACAGGTGATTGACAATTCAAAACTAAGTGAAATCCTGATCATGATATGTATAGTAGCTGGGTATTACCTTCAAGTTGAAAATTAGCCTATTTATAATAAATGTTCAAGCTGTTAATAATTATTTCATACTTATTTTTTCCTCAATCAATACATTATCTTATTCAATGTATTTTATATTATTATTTCACTTTATTATATGTCATGTATTTATCACGTGCATAAATTAAATAATCTCAGAAATATAATAATCTAGTGGGTTTATACTTAATATACAAACAATGATAGTTATCGAAATTCAACACAGATCTATAATTCCTCATTACCAGTTATAGGTTCTTACAAAATATTTGATTTTCACTATATCAAGATGGAACTATCTCAAAACAGCATCGTAGAGAAACTCTAAGACTCTCAATTAAAGACCCTTAAGCGGGTATAAAGCCTTCCACTCTCCTGTAGACTTTGTCTACCTTGCAGAAGAGTGCAAAGTTGAATAGAATTTCGCACTCACAATTCATTGTAGGTGGACAATATGGAGAGTAGAATTCGCTCAATGAGATTGTCGGGTTTTGTAAGAGAAGCTTTAAGATTAGGCTCATAGGCCAAACTCATTATTCCAAGATAAGCAAAGTCTGTCTGAGTACAACAATGCAAGAAAACCTCGTATAATATTGAAATATGTAGTGTTCTCATTGATGTCTGGAAAGGTATATCTTATTGACCAACCACCTCCCTTATGCAATTGAGGCCTTGGGCACTACAAATTTGACCAAAATTATAACTTTGACTATATGAGATGAATTCTCATATGCCAGCTGAGCATTTCATCAGAGAGCAGGACCACTTTCACTGTATCCTGTCTCTAATACAACTGATGGAAATACTGCATATTGTCTTCAGTTAGACCTCATTCAGGCAATAAATATCAGATCTCACCCTTCATCCAGTTCATATAATTTCCTGTGAAATTCTCAAATTTTACACAAACTTTATTAGCTAAATTCATGACTGATTAGAAATGAAATGCACCAGGAGTGCTCATAATATGAATTCTTTTATCCCAATTATTAGAATATACTTCCCTTCTGTTCGCACTGCCAAGTGCTTTATGCACTCAGGTAGTGAAATACTTATAGATTTTTGAAGATATTATAGTCACTATTGGAGTATCAAGAGAAGAGAATAATGTGTAATAGGATAAAGGTCTGGTTGTGCATATGAACAACTCTTGCTGTACAAGCACAACTATGAGGCTGCAGTAAGGCAAGTATCATGAGTTAAGACCAGGAGGATAGGTGATAGCAAGACTTAGGGGTGTTCTCTGTCGATAAGTGGAATGATAATTTGCTATCATATTATGATAGGTGTTGTTGATACTATAACCATGATGCAGTAGAGAGCAAGAGAACACAGCTAGGAGTAGATACAATTTGTGGTGGCGATATGCACAGTGGACTCTCCACTATACAAACACCAGTCACAATCAACACAGTAACAGTCCAACCTGTCTGCTAACTAGATACCCTATCATAACATGCTATCATAGCGTTACTCCGTCATAATAATCGTTGAGGTTGGTGGTAGGGGGTAGTTGACAGGGCAAGAAAGGTTCAGACGCAGTGTTGCTATATACCACATTAAGTCTTAGTTTATTGCCTATTCCACTTGTCGCCCAACTATTGTCCTCCGTACAAATAAACAGCCACTAAGCGGGTTTATATACGCAATAACCCTAATTACTTTATATGGGTGTCGCCCGACTTGTGGTACAGTATCTCCGAGTTCGAGTGCCATGGGGAATGATTTCCTACATGCCAGGGTGGTTTACCACCAAAACGATCCCTGTCTCGTACGAAAACATCACCCATTAAACTTGTACTCGACTACTAGCATGGAGCAAAAAGTGATCGGAAAAAACGTAGTTGGTGCAACACCACTTTTCTTCCGATCACTTATCCTAACACCCTTGTACTTGTACATGTCCGTGGTAATTACGCCGACCGACCAGACGCCAGGGTTGTGTCTCACCTTAAGGTCCCGTCTAGCACACAACAATACCAGTAGACTCCCTGGAACCATGGGCATCCACTACGCATCATACAGTGTTTTTTATGTTTTTTTATTACAAAAAAAACCCCTCGGTTTGTGCCGTATACCGCTGGAGATTGGCTAGGGTATTTGGGTTTTGGTATTCAAGTTATCCAATAGAATCCTGTTTTACCAAAGCCCCCACCTTACTACAAGCACAGTGGTTTTCTAGACCCCTCTGCTCTAGCCACTGTGTATTGGATATTGTGGTTTTTCGAAAGGTTGCGAAAGGAGCCCACAGCTCTCCCGGCTTTGTTTTGTCAGAGCTTGATTGCGCAATAGCATCCACCATGGGCCGGACTAAGAACTCCGCTCTGAAGAATCATATATACTGTGAGTTATTGGGCTCAGTGGCTTGCCAAGTTCAAATTAAACAGCGAGCTCGGAAAAAAACAACGATTCGCAATCTTTTGTCCAGCGAGTTTTTCGCAACCTTTATGAAAAGCACAATATTTGAATCTCAGGCTGCGGTGAGAGGTGAGGCGGCGTGGTATCCTTTGGGGTTCTGAGACCAGCCATCTCCAACCCAGATCTCTTGGCCCACATCGACTCCACCGTCCCAATCCGCCCTAACACTCAGTACCTTGGGGACAATTAATTACTCACAAATCATAATACTCCAATGCCTTGGAAATAGCATAAGCCTCCCTAGGAAGCGAGTTTACAATTTTCTATTATCGAGGTTAAGCACCACCGTGCGTTCTTAAATCACCATGGCAACCACACTAAATCTCACTTGCTAAACCATTTTTTGAGACAACGCACTGTAACGACGTTCCCTTGTTGCATAATAGAGAGTTTGCGCAAGAGGACCTGGGTGGCAGTTAACGGAAAAGAGACCCAGGTCTCTGAATGAGTTTGCGCACCAGGTATAGGTGGCTTGGTAGCTGGAAGATGGGAATTGAGTAGGGTAATACCGCATTGAGCTCAAATTTGTTACCTGCTCAAATTAGGATTCCCAGATACTTGTACACAAGTTGGGTACTAACCATACTGACTGCCATAGAACAAGTGATAATCTACTACTGAATGCCCAATATTATCATCAGTAAAATCATTTAATAAAATGCGAAAAGAGCGTTGTGTTGCTGCTGATTTATTGTTCTGCAGCAATTGGATCTCTTCAGGTCTGAAAAGCCCTATTTTACACCTCTTCCAGGTCTCGCTACCCATCTGGGTGTCCAAGACTTTTAGGTTAACAGAAAATAACCTGTTTTCCTGTCACCTAGGTCTCCCTGCGCAAACTCTCTAATAAGAACGGAAAAAGATTTGTTCGTGCAAATGCGCTAAGGCATAAAAAAGGTAATAAACAAAGTATACTCGGGCGCAAATTAAAGATCCGGAAAAAGTGACTTGGAATATCTGTGTTGCCACCATACATTTTGTTTGTCACTTTTTCCGGATCTTTAATTTGCGCCCGAGTATGATTGGCTAGAAATTGTGAAAAGGGTAGGAAGATAGCTGGAACCCAACTCTAGTGAAATCACCATCTTTGCCATCGCAGACTCTGTACATAAAATCTTGCTTCTCTGGAACCCCAAAAACAATGCCGAACGGTATTCCAAACCCATGCAAATTATCGGTTCAAAATCTTATTGTTATAATCTATATTCTCCTATTGGCAATAAAGGCTTTCCCACAGCGACGCATAGAGTTCGTTACGGGGCGGACGGGGCCCCGAAAAACGCGGGCCCCAGGCCCTTTGCCTAGTGTATATCACGAGCCGACTCGAGTCGAGCCGGACCATGGGCTCGATCCGGCTCGGCTGATGAGCAAAGAGACTCGAGCCGCTCGAGCTTTACCACAGGGCTCGAGCCTGAATTTGTTAGTCGGTGCAAGATATCACCTGCTCAAAGGCAGAACAGCTGGAAATCGGAAGGATTCTCATGGATCGAGATTCCATTGGTATTGAAATCCATGATCTCAAGAGGTCCGAAGCTTGGTTGGGATTAATCTGACTCGGGTAGGCACAATTCATTTCTTGGAAATACCTGTCTTTTGAATCCACAATCGTGCAAGCAATAGAGTTAGAGGAAACATTTGCTTTGCACCCTACAATACTACCGGTATACCCACTGACATTTAGGCCTTCAATGAGGTGTGGAAATGGATTCCCATAAGGAAACCCCTTCAAATATTAAGTTCTTACCGTTTCTTCTTTCTGGGCCTCAACTAGGATTCATATTGCGATACCTGTCCGCTCCCACTGTCACCAGCCCCTCACTTCACCTGTCCCCTTTCAGTCCCGGTCCCTTCCGCCCTACCCGTTGCCGGGTTTGAGATAAAACTTTTCAGAGGATCAAATATCACAAAAGTTCGAGCCTGGCTCAAGTCTGGCTCGGTTCGAGGAATTAGTTGGCTCTTGAGGCTGGGGCCAAAAGCTCGAGCCGAGCCCTCGAGCTTCTCCGCTCGTGGCACACACTACCTTTGCCCCGCCCCGCCCCACTCAACGGCCTGGGGCGGGGTGTCTTTTTCGGCATTCCCTACCCCTCTCCCCTCTCAGACACCGGCCCCACCCATACCCCAGACGGGTCTCCGTTAAAAATAGGTGTTAACAAACAGGGCCCTGTCCAGGGAATGAGTGCGGGTGGGCCCTGTCCAGGGAATGAGTCCGGGTGGGCCCTGTCCAGGGAATGAGTCCGGGTGGGCCCTGTCCAGGGAATGAGTCCGGGTGGGCCCTGGACAGGGGCAGGGCAGGGATTACCTAAAACATACCCCCCTGGCCCCATGTCAGGGCAAGGTCTGGTGAGTGAAAACCAGCCCCGCCCCACCCCGCCCCACCCCGTAACGAACACTAGCGACGCGAGGCAGTAGATTGGAGGTCAAGATTTATTGTCCACTATGCGAGCAAGTTAAGAGCGACATTAACAATGCTTACAGGACCAACAGCGGTTGTAAGAGACACAGCTCCATTCCACCATTAGTGTTCGTTACGGGGCCTCCGGGGCCCCGAAACACGCAGGCCCCTGGCCCAATTCCCCGCCCCGCTGAACGGCCTGAGGCGGGGCGTGTTTGTTTAGGGTTCCCTGCCCCTGCCCCCGGCCCCGGCCGTTTCCCAGACGGGTCCCGTTAAAACATGTGGGGAGAAACGCGGCCCCATCCAGGGAATGAGCCGGGACTCGCCCCGGACGGGGGCGGTGCGGGGATTACCCGCAAAATAACGCCCCTGGCCGGTTGTAAGGGCGGGGCCTGGCGAGTGAAAACCCGCCCCGCCCCGCCCCGTAACAAACTCTATCCACCATATGCCCTATGAGAGAAACAAGTTTTTTCCCCTATTTGCCATGACCCATGGCTATTGGCTTGAGTTTTTGCGTTTCACCAAGATGAAGATATGTGAACTGGCTTGGTTGTTGACACTTCCTGAGCATTTTGAAGCCAGGTGTTATACTCGGGCAACTACAGCTTTCTGTCTTGTACTATACTGACCTTCTTGGCCTTATCGATACAAAGATTGCATGGAGCTTTTTGGTGATGACGGAAGCTGGTTGAGTTGGGTATTTAATGGGACTTGTAAACATATTTACCACCAACATTATGAAACCTTGCAGTGGAATTCTATATTGCTTACCCAAGCTCGGCTTACCTATTATTGTCAAAAAACTCAACAAAATGGGGAGCCATCTGGTCTCATCTGTGGGTTTGTGGATGGTACTCATAAGTAAATATGTCGCACGCATCCTGAAACTGAAGATTAGGAAATGTTTTGGTCCGAGCATAACCATATGCATTCTATTGATTTTCTTGTAATAGTGAGACGAGATGGTATTATAATATTATCATGTACTATATATGGACCATATTATTGTTATGAGCTGTGGAATAGGGATGAGAGACTAAACAGTGACGAGAAAATGTTGGAATGAAGTCAAGGTGGAAGAACTTGGTCAATACTGGAGAATTGTATCTTGCTTGCTTACGGTTCTATGTGCGGAGAACTAATCGGCTTATATACAAAATACAAGAACATTGCGGGACACCCAGCTCCTATGCCTACGACATGGAGAGGGTTCCAACCAGTTCAATTGGACGATCAGAAGTCCGCGCGGTGATGGCGCCGTATTAACAAAAGTCAGATCTCCCCCTTGCCATTCACCGTTCTTCCCGATCGTGATGGGCCATGTGTACGCATTCCCCTTTCCACTATACAACCAGGTTTAGTGATCCAACCACTTCACTTGATAATAAGTGACAAAGGAAACTAATAACAATGGTTAACGATATAGGAAAGGTATACGAGAAACAATAAGTGAGAGCGGAGTGATCGCCAGTGACCTGCAACACATATGAAGGGAAAAGAAGGGATTGCGGAATGTGGAAGGAGGGAATGCAGGATATGGTAGTTGAAAATGCTCAAGATAGAGAAGGTGATATGGTATATCTTTATGGAGATAAAGCATTTTAATTAGAAGATGGAATTATTGGTGTATATAGGCAAGAGAATGGAATTGAGTTAGCTCAAGGAGAATCTGTTTTTAATGCTGATATGGCAAAGCAAAGAATGGCTGTTGAGTGGGGATTTGGGAAGGTAATCTAGCTCTTTCAATTTACATATCTAAAATCTAATATGAAGTATAGCTTGTCTCCCATATCTTGTTACTATCTTGTTTCTGTCCTTTTAACCAATTGTCATAGTTACTATAGATCAAAAACTGGTACCTCATTCTTCTGTGATCATTTTTCTATTATTCCTCTTTTTCAATTATCTGAGATTGACAAACAAGAGTTTGATTTGTATTTAGTACAAGTGGATCACACTCTTAATTCCCCTTAAGTACCTTCAAAATAGCATCCACTTGGTGGTTTCTTTTCCTTGTCACTACCCCTGTTCCTATAGGGCTTCACCTTGTGTCTCCAAAATCCCTACTCTTATCTTTAAACTATCAACTTCTTCCTTATCAAAAGCGGCTTTCTCTCTCTTCCTACACCCCTCTGCACTCCCAGATTGCAAGAGTTCTCTCACTAGCGTAACCTTTTCTGCCTCTATCTCTTGAGTTTTCTACCATCTGCCTTCTTCTTTGTCCCATCGCTTATCATCCATTTCGTCAAGCTGCCTCATCACAGATCCACTCTCATGTAAAGTTGATAGGACCTTATCCACTGTTCTCTTCTGTGAAGTAAAAGCCTTGTCCTCCATATTTCCTGAGGCTGAGATACCTGCGGAAAGGTCCTTTACTTTGGAAATTTCTCTCTTGAGTCCTCGCCCTCCCTTTCTCCTCCTTTCTTCTTTCACTTATTGTTTTATTTTTTTATCTTGCTGCAATTTTCTTTTTTCTCTCCTCATTTTTCCAATCAGATAGTATCGTAAGCCATACATCCATCGCTTGCGTATATTCACTGGCTGCTACTGCACGACAACTAGATCCTTTCACGAATTTATTATATTAGCTAATGTACATAAATTATTAAATTCACTTTGAGTATTAGATTCAGAATTACCTTCTTCAACTTCCTTTCGCCATTTATTTTCTCTTTGAATCATCCAACTCCTTATATCAGGGACAGGGGTATTATTCTCTTTGCCGTAAATTAGCTCAATGGATCAGAGGAACTTATCCCATCCCATACCATAGTGACCAAAATTGTTAATACATAGCCGTACCAAATGCCCTTTCTCCAAATCAGTGGTCGGCCTTTTCCTTTTCCTGCCATGTCCTTCTCGTTCAATCCACCAGACTTCTTGATTCTCATAGGCTTCGTTATTACAAGCATTTGTCGGTCGGAGATTTAATGTATTTGACTTATAGTCACTATAGACCTGTGCTGCCTCAAGCAGTATTCGATCGATGGGTGATGCACCACTAGGACTCATCCCAATTGCAAATGGCATCGGTGACATCACATAACCTCTCCGCGTTTGATTGCTTGGAATTGAGCTTTCTAAACCCACGTAACTTGAATCCATCTGTCATACGCACTTTCATAGCTCAAGGAACCACCCGAGTCCGAATACCCTTTCACCTGCCTCTCTATTCGTGTTATGGTGACTCGGGAATACAGTTGGTGAGTTGGACTTCTAACTTGTTTCAGGTATGGCTTGGGAATGCGGGACAGGTTTCCGCCCGGGTATACGTTCTTAAATAGAGCTGTGCCAGTCTCACACTCAGGGAGGTAGAGGTTGAAGTATTAGGAATTGCGATGGGTGTTGCTACCGACCGTGTAGGCTGGGGGCTTGAATTATCTACTGTATTCTTTATTGGTGTTAGCTATCTCTGCTGCATCTCATCTAATTTTCCTCCCCTCATAGATCTCCTTACATTCTCTTGGGCGGACATCTTGCTCCTTGCTAAGCAAGCTCATAAAGGGTGGCGCTTGTGGTGAAAACTCTGCATAGAGCGATCAATGTCTGTTCTAGCCAAGCCACAGCGAAGCTCCAGAAGAACGCATCACAGTGCTTAACCTCATATATCTGACTGTGCATGCTTAGCTTAAAAAAATCATAAAAATAAGAACGCATGACCGTGCGTAACCGTGATATTGCGAAAGGTGTAATGTGGGACGATTATTTGTAACGTTTATTCAAGGAACTCGAATACAAGAGCGGTGTGCTAGGTGGGTATAATTTCTTTTCGTGGTAAGGTGTAGTGTATTTTTCTTTTTTGTTCTCAGAGTTGAGGGCAGGGTTTGCGCCCACTCGCATACCCCTATCTACGGCAGGTCAAAGGTACGTGAGGTGCAAATAAGAATTTCGCTGCAACGAAAACTTACAGCGCAACACGCAAAACCACAAAGGCCGGGTAACCATGCCCCAAATAAGCGAGGTTTTCTAGTAGGGAAATGAAGTAAGAAATTTGTGAGCTGAGAAACAGTGGTTTGAAATAAATAAGAGCGTATCTGGTTGCCACTCAGAACCTTTGGTTTGAGCCTGATGATGAACTTGAAGGTTTGAGGTGAAACTCTATTTTACTTTTGAGCAGCATGTCTGGTTGACAGCAGAACTGAATTCTCAAGATGCAATAAGGATGTCAATATGAAGGTTTCTGCAATACTGATCAGATCAATCTCTTGCAAACCTACAACATCATAGGGCCCTCACACACTGGTAGCTAACACATCATCAAAATTAAGGTGTATTCTAAAGCTAAGGTTGGAATTGGTATGTAAACTAGGCATGTCAGAAACAGACATACATGTGTGCTCAGAAGCTAGAAGTAATATTTGATGTCACTAGGAGTATGCAGGTCTAGAGTTCGTTACAGGTCCTCTGGTGCCACAAAAATGCGGGCCTCCAGCCCAGTTGCCTGCTACGCTCCTCATGATGGCCTGGTCCTGTTTGGAATTTTTGACATTTCTTGCCAGTGTCCGTGATAACATTCCCGCCTGACTCACCCCGCAGCTGGGTCCTCGTACATATTTCTGATGACAAATGGGGCCCCATTTCGGGAATCGGTCTCAGTGGACACCAGATGGTGCCTTACCAGAAATGACCCAAAAATATCTCCCTGAGGTACTGAATCGGCGGGTCGTTCCATGTAATAACCTGCTCCACCCCATAACAAACACTATGAAAGTCCATAATGCGTACTGAAGTATACTTCCCTGCATGGCTGTATTCCCAAGATTCCTGTTAAAGCAACATAATCTGTGGATAATATCATGTTCACCATGCTTATACCCAACCTCGCCTGTTCCAATCCCTCTCCAAAGCTGTACAAATTCTTTATTGTTAGCACAATTTTGCCTGGTTGCACTTGTTGTTGAAGCCTACTATGGGTATCTCCAGTTTGGCAAAACATTATATTGTACAAGTCCACTGAGTGAGAATATGTATGTCCATGAAGTTCTAATATCAAATAAACCTGAGCGTCAATATCTTCAGGTTCTCCAAATACCTAAAGAAATATTTTCTGCCTTGTGTGATTAGATGAAACTATATAGTGGGTTTAAGAGAGCCAGAAAGGTTACAGTAGAGGCGCAGGTTGTGCTTATCTTCGCAGTTGTTGGACACAATTGTACCAATTGTGAGGTATAGAAAATATTTCAAATTTGTTTGCTTTACTGTTACAAAGGAAGTATATGTAATCAATTCTAATGTATATAAAATATTAATAAAAATTAAATGAAATGCTTCAATCTGGTATCAGGAGAATTGATGAGGTTTGTGGAAGAAGAAATCCACTTACCGGATCCAGGTATCATTGCCTCTGAGATCCTGGAATGGCTAGGTACATATTTCTCATAGTTTGAAGATTCGATTGATGCCACTGATGGAACTCATATTCCTGCCAAGGTTCCTGCTGTGGATATTTCACACATAAATCCCAGAACTTTCTGACTCAAGTGTAGCATCAGATAAAGTCCATCATCTTCCTTGAATAAGTTACTACTCAATATATCTTATTTTAATTTTAAGATATAAAACAAGTTATGTATCTTGATTTTTAACTTCTACTTTAAATCTTCAGTAGAGTTACCATTATAGGACACATTTGTATCTTCAAGTTTACTTCTACTGTGAGTCTTCTGTACAGTCACAGTTATCAGACTTATGATCCTATAATGTGCTACTATTTTATACTTAATATCTCTATTCCTTCTTCATATTATTCTTTAATAGTTTCTCACTATATGTTGCAATGTATACATGTTTATTACTTCTCTTGATTGATAAATAACTAATAAATGAAACTAGTATTCACTGACTAATCAGATAGGAAAAGGTAACAAGAAAACTTGCCACTGTGCACTTCTACATTCTATAAGTATCCGGATGCCTGGGCTGTTAGGTGGTAGCTTCGGCGTAAGATATTCCTACAGCTAGAACCTAAATCGATTTTATATCGGAGAACGGGTTAAGAAGACACGAGTAATGTAGGCTGGATATAATGAGATACTTCAGAATAGATCGTCGAAGAATTGGTATCGATAATATAAAACTTATTATATTGATAAGATCTCTTCTCCGTGCTTGCTGTGTCTAATAGCAGCGAAGATGCTTCGATATTTATATTCCGCGTCTGAGCAATTGCGGTATACATGCTGACTCTATACTAACTAAGTATCTTGCCCGCAGCGCTGCGAACTGCACCTGAGTGCGAATACTGGTAGACCATGAAAACTTCCTACCATCCATTTTGCTCCCATAACCAACTTATCAGTCTGCGCTTTGATTATTCCTGAAGGTGTGGAGAGCACGTCAGGTGTCAGCTCATCCGTTTATCCGTTGACAACGATGGTTACGAATTATCTTGCCCTCGTGCTCATCAAGGGTAGTCTCACTTGCTGGACAGAAGATGGCCAATCTTCTTTGGTTGGTTCCGTCAAGAATTCAGCATGCAACCGCATGTCGTATTCTGGTCTTCCGGCATTATACGACTTGTTCTTGGGATCGTACCGATGGGCTTTTTCCCTCGGACTCCATCTTTCACCAACCCGTCCTTTGTAGATGCACCTGATCCACTCGTTGGGCATAGTTACCTCCTTCATACCAAACACATCTTTGTGGGCACACGAGGACTAACCTGCGTGCAAAACGTCCCGTTACCTTCAACTCACTGTTCCGACTACCTGTTTCTGAGTGTCTGTAACCTTATGCACCGACGTCCGATCTACCTGGTTCCACCTGCATAAGGTGCCCGAATGTCACCCCTCATATTCCCTGCAAACAGGGTCCGGTCGAAAGGACGGCCGTGATGTGTATCGTGTTATAAGATGTGATCCATTGATAGTGGTCTTAGGTGTTGGGACGCAATTACCCAGGCGGCCAGTGATGACGTGCTGTCCCAACGCCGGGGCTGGAGGGGGGTGTTATCTGTTTCCTTGGATGTTCGTGCGTGTCAAGATAGGGTAACCTTTCCCTGTAAATCCTTACGGGGAGTCCGTGCGCCTAACATTGGCATTAAGTGGACTTAGAGGGCATTTGGGACATCCCTGATTCTGATTTGAGACCAGGTCTTGGCGTTTTCAAATTAGATTTTGAGTACTTAAATCAGACTGACCCAAAATCATGATATGAGATTGAAACACGCAAAACGCTCGGTGACTTTATTGTTATTTCGACTATGATAATATTTTTTACTTTTATAACCTAATACTAAATAATTTTCAACAATGTATTTAACAAATCAAATAGAATTTGTAAAGGCTATAATTAAAGTTGTATAGCAAACCCAATTGTAGATTCTCTTAAATATTCATACCTCTTGGTTCCTATAAATGTATAAATTATTTCCATCTATTATACCTTTCATAATACAAATAACAATAATAAATAGCATTCATATCTAGAGTTCGTTACGGGGCTGACGGGGCGCTGGAAAACGTGGGCCCCCGGCCCTTTTCCCCACCTTGCCCCGCTCAATGGCCTGGGGCGGGGTGTCTTTTTCAGCATTGCCTGCCCCTGTCCCTGCTCGGGCCCCCGCCCCACCCATACCCCGGACGGGTCCCCGCTAAAAATGGGTGGTAACAAAGGGGGCCCAGTCCAGAGAATGAGTGGGTGTAGGCCCCGGGCGGGGGCGGGGCGGGGATTACGCTCCAAATACCCCCCCTGGGCCTGTGTAAGGGCGGGGCCTGGCGAGTGAAAACCCGCCCCGCACCGCCCTGTAACGAATACTCTTCATATCCCGCTTATTACTAGTGTAATCAAGTATCATCCTGTAATGACCGTATAGATAGGTAGCGACAGTGGACTAGACTCAAGCTGATATGGTATACCAAGAGGTTACGAGAGTGAGGATAGACCAGTATACTTAGTATAATAGCAGTAGACATGAGCTTTTTTGGTGCAAGTGTCTACAAAGTGACTTGGTGACATAGGGTTAGACAGGGTAACCTTCGGAGAGCATGTTCGGTGAAGCTAAGAAATCATAGTAAATGTTGCGTGGGTCTCTGGGGCAATATTATATAGTGTTCATTACAGGGCGGGGCGGAGCGGGTTTTCACTTTGTGACCCTGCCGTTACACCGGCTGGTGGTCAACTCTTTGCCGTTCCTCCCTGCTCGTATGATACGGGGCCCTGGCCGGGCTATGGGGCGGCGCGGGTATTTTACTTTCTCCGGTGATTGCCTAGACGGCCCCCGTCTTCTCGTCCCCCTCTCTTGCCCCTGTGCGGGGCCCCACTTATTCCTACGAGTGATATTCTGTGACTAAACAAATGGCAGGTTGAAATCTAAGGGGTGTTTGGCCTCTCAATTCTGATCTGAAATCAGAATTTGACATCAGAATTGGCTGGCCAAACACCCCCTAATTATTTTGTATGTCTAGTATGATCACTTCACTATTTGCATATTTCATACGGCAATCCAGCAACTATCTCAAAAGATAGGATTTGAATATAGTGCTCACATTATCATTATGATTTGGGCTTCTAGTTTGAGATAAATAGTGTTTGGAAATCGCTCTCAGTATATGATTGTAAGCGTATAATCTAG
>Ga0307513_10004220_pt1 | contig 19221 bp, 5 predicted proteins | sample 15_EM_MG_FD_202174 | JGI IMG/M metagenome (GOLD analysis project Ga0307513, IMG submission 202174) | Populus trichocarpa ectomycorrhiza microbial communities from riparian zone in the Pacific Northwest, United States - 15_EM | ecosystem: Host-associated > Plants > Roots > Unclassified | place...
ACTTTGATAAGTGGATTCAAGTTTGATGATCCAACTAATGAGTTTATATTTTTCTCTTCATCAAAGATAATGGATAGCAGTCCTGGTACAAGGATTCTTGATTGGAATCTTTCCTTTTCTTTATTTTACCTTGATGACATTCAACTCTGAAATGTTAAAAGACATTAAAGGGTAGGTTAGGCCTCAAAGTTCAAGTCATGCCCAAGTTTGAATTGAAAAAAGAAATATTGATTTTCTTTGTATTAAATGAAATTCTATGTGATGGAATTCTTGCACCTTTCATCTCAGTTAAGATCCGAAGCTTAGGCTTGTGCATACATACGCATGAAAACTCTCAAGCGATAAGATATTTTCATTGCTTGAAATTAGCCATGCCAAATCACGCCAGCATTTTGATTTAAGAAGTCAGACTTGATATTCCAGTAACATAGAATGATGGCCGGTGATCCGATGAGATCCCCTTAATTAACCAAAACGCAGTACACAAAACTAGGTGCATATGGGATCGGAAAAAATCCCATCTGAATCAGCCACAGCCAAGAAAAAGAAGACACCCATGTGTAAAACTCCAGCTTTGATTCGACTATACCACCTAAGTTTGTGGTGTTATTACTTATTGCCTCTGTCTGTTTAAGCATGCCTGTAAATTCCATCAAATTGTAAGCATGTTTCACTTTCATCCTAGAGAGGGGTCAGGTCAGTGACAGCTCAATCAAAGCTCTATATTTTGTTTAAAGCCACAGCATCTAGAAGCATTTCTTTCCTTTCCTTTCATTTTTCCTTTTTTGGGCCATTTAAAATACTCAGCCCTCTCGGGCCTCGGCTGTTTTTGTTGACTGCCAATACCCACTGTGCTTTACTGCCAAAATCATGGTGGCAGGCTAGTGGTTCAATTGTTTGTGTGTCATTCATTCCAACCGGAAACCATACATAAGATTACTAATGTAGAAAGTTTATTTTTCTTAGCGTTGATATGTCTTTGTTTCGTGTTCTTGCCTGGTCAGATATTACAACAACGCATTCTATGCTAAAGTTGGAGGAATCAGCACAAGAGAGATGAATCTTCTTGAAGTGGATTTTTTATTTGGTCTGGGCTTCCAGTTGAATGTGACACCAGCCACATTCCACCTCTATTGCTCTTACCTTCAGAGAGACATGTCGATTCAGTCTCCTCTGCAAATAGTAGACACTCCTCTAAATATCGCAAGACCACTGAAAATCCATTGCTGTTTCAATGAAGATGAATCCACTCATCAAAAACAGCTTGCTGTTTAGATAATATTTAGGACGGTTAGGAAAGTTGGACCTAAAAAAAAAAGAACTAGCAGACTTTTAGCAGTGCTAGTCATGTAGGGTCATGCACATGTGAGAGCTTGGATGTTTTCCATAAGCATTCTGGTTTGAAATGATGGAGTCGAAACTCTCATCTGGCTTCCTATGATTTGAGGAACTGCACACATGCATCTTCAAGCTCAGTTTTTTATGCTACTCCTCGTGTTTCTCCTTTTCTTTTTGGTTGGAAATTTGCAAATCAATGCTATGTCCAGATGGGCTTTCTGTCCTTACAGTCTGGCTAACATGATGTATATAGCTCATGATCAATCTTCCGTGTAAAACATGACCAGAACTTGCTTAGCCTGTTGCCCAAGTTCCTCAATGGGACAAGTAATCCAGGCTTCTAGAGACTGTGACCGACTGCTGACTGAAGCAATATCAGTAGAAAACAGAATCTTGCTTAGCCTTCCAAATGCATGGAGAAGAAAAATTGCAATAGAAGCTTGCGCAATCTCTCTATGCATATGTAGGAGACTAGCCATATCGAGTTGTGTTGTGATTTCAATTGTTAACAATGGTTAATGACTGTAAGGAAATTAGCTGGTGATTAAAGATTAAAGAGATATGTTCATTTTTTAATTTCTTGAATTTTAATTTTGAGATTTACATTCAAAATAATTTTATTCCTTCTAATGTACTCATATAGAGAATGTGTTTTTGAATTTATTTTTTTTTATAAATAAAACTAGGAAACCATACAAGAAACAAGAAAGTATTTTATTGAAAAGATAAAAACGAAAACATAAAATGACTCTATTTTATACTTCTATAATATATATATATATATATATATATATATATATATATATATATATATATATATATAAATCATAGTCCAGCACAGTCAATTTCAAGTATTGGGCTAAAGCTGTTATCCTTGGTACTACGGCCCATTTCTAATAAAAAGGTTAGGAAACAGGACCATAACTTGTAGCCAACCGTACGTCCACCAGATATATAATATGCAGATCTTCTCATGTAAATTCCCAAGAGGGCCCTAATTTTTATTTATTTATTTATTTTTCAAGAAAACAGGACCCTAGCTAAATAATAAAGGTATTAATTCATGATTCAGGAAATAATTTGAGGCTGCTTCGCTTCTGTTTTATTAACACTTTTCAATTAAAGATAGATATTGAATAGGAAGTACAAGTTAAAAAGAAAAACAACTCTGATAAAATCCGGGAACCTCTAGGGAGGAGAATTCTCGCAGGGGAAGGAAACAGCCTCTGCCTTGGCTATTACTGCCGCAGTGCTAGTATATAAGTAGGGCTTGCGTTAAGGATATAGGGACCTCATGCCTATTAAAAATTTAAATTATATTCTTTCATGCCTATTAAAAATAAAAATAATAGGCATGAAAGAACTCAGATAGAATTTTTTTTAAACTTATATTCTAGTATTTCAAATAAATTTATGTATCATAGATAATTTTTACAAGATTGTTTATACGAAATTGAATAGTATTATGAATATAAAAATAAAAATGAAATCAAGAGATATTTTTTAACGAATAGAAGTTTAACTCCTACAAAATCAATTCTATAGTTTTAAAATTCAGACCTGCTTATATATAATTCGAGATTTAAACTAGTATAAATTTAAAAAAAAATTAATGGACTTGGTAAAAAATCCAAGTCAATCCATTAACTTAATCAACCTGGTCAAAATCTAATTTTTTATTTGCTGATTTTTATTTTAAAAAAACAAATTTAATCAACTATTTTTAAAAAAAAAATAAATTGGATGGGAACCCTCCCCAGCACAAAATTTACCCTATATTAATCTCTTTTTGGTTTTTACTTTTATAAAAATGTTTGTAAATGTAGTAGTTATTATTTTTCAAAATATTTTTTACTCAGAAAAATATTAAAATAATATTTTTTTAAAAAAATTATTTTTAATATGCATCCCTTAAAAAAATAAAAATAAAAAAATAAATTTTTTACAATCTCGTTTGGAACGCAATAAAAAAAACGGCTATGATCACTTCATGATTTTTCTTATCAACTAGATAGAGGAACAATCTAGCGTGCCAGGCGCGTGCCCACGCCTGGGCCTAGGAAGTAGGAAGCCAGGCTCGTTTTGCAGGGAATGGGGTTGCTATGGCGCAGCTATCAAATAATGCATCGTTCCAGTCTTATCTTCTTTACCAACCAATTAGGCTAGAAATCGGTCACGAAAAGTTAATGTCTACTGCTAAAAAGTTGATTTTTTTTTTTTATATAGGTTACACTGAGAATTTTGTTGAGAAACTAGCACAATAAAAAAAAATTCAGAAAATAATTGACGAGTTAGTTGTTTGCAACAACACAATTTATAGGTTACACTGTTACAAACAACGTTACTCTTTTCTTTTTTTTTTAAAATATACAGGTTGCGCTATATTGTTACAAACAACATTACTCAATTGTTTTTAATATACAAGATATGCCATTGAAAATAACATGTATAATCTTTGATCAAGTTTATTTGGGTCAAATCTTTGATTAATTTAGTTTTAAGTCCAGTCCAAATCAAGTATCAGGTCACCAAGTTTTCAAAATTATTTGGTTAAAAAAGATGAAATGTCTAAAATTTAGACAACCTAATATCCAATTTTGGACAAACGTATGACCAAATTTTGACAAATGAATGTCCAAATTTCGGATATTTTATTTCTTCCCCAACCTAATCTTATTAGGTATTCTTAAATAAGAATACGTTAAAATGGTTTTTTGAATCTAAAAATTCTAGTTTGATTTTCTAGTCATCTCTCTAATGATTGAAAAGTAAATTAACAGTCAACATATCATTTGTTTTTTTAATAAAATTATTGGTACATGAAAGATACCAACGAATGAGAATTTGATAGAAAATACATGCAGGACATAAATGAGTAGGATTTTTATAATTTTGAGAAAAACAAATTGTTCCCTTCAACAATTTACAATAAAAAATGAGTTGGAAGAAATTTCTCTTTTCTCTTTCTTTCTTCTTTAATCTTATTCATTTTAAGGAGTTATGGAAAGTACTGATTACGTGTTTGTTATTTGTTTAACAAATGAAAATACAGAGAATTAGAGAGAAAGTTATTTTAATATATTTTGAAATAAAAATTATTTTAAAAATCAATCATTAATAAAATAATAAAAAAACTCTTAGCTCATACATACAATACCACAGTTTTCTAATGATATCATAGCTCAATCTCTTACCACATATGATCCTTAGGTAGATTGTTAACGAGTATGGTTAATATTGATATTATATCCTGTTTATTTTTGTATTTTAAAAATATTTATTTTTTTTGTATTTTTTTTTAAATTAATATTTTTGTTATTTTTAAATTATTTTGATGTACTGATATAAAAAATAATGTAAAAGATATAAAAAAAAATATTTTGATATATTTCCAAGCGAAACACACTTTGAAAAGCAATCATAAACACACTCTCAAACATCTCATAATGACCTATTTGTTTTTACGTTTCAAAAACATTCTTAAAAAAATTTAAAATTATTTTTGTTTCAAATTAATTTTTTGATATACTTTCAGATCATTTTGATGTCTTAATATCAAAAATAATTTTAAAAAAATAAAAAAAATATTTTGATGTATTTTTTAGTAAAAAAATACTTTGAAAAATAACCACTATCACACTCTTAAACATTCCATCAGAAAAACTATGAAATAAATAATTAATTAGATATTTGGGTTTTTTTCACTGATACTACTTGAATTCCTGATGATAACAAACTGAATGATGTTTCATCGCAATTTTATTTATTTATTTATTTTTGTAAGGAGGAAGATGCAGAACATCTTCTGGCGTTAATTCAAATATTGGATAATGGAGGTACGATACCGATTTCCTTCCTCGCTGTCCTTTTCCTCGAGTAAATTGTATAATGGAGCAGTACAGAATCAATTATTTATAGGACCACTTATCTTTTTTATTTTTACACAGCACAACACAAGTATTTTTTTTACAAATCTTTCATTTTAAATCACCATTTTAAACCAACGTCTCTGGAAGTGATTTAAACGTCTCTGGAAAATAGATAAGTCAGTGTTAATTGGCGTGGATCGGCTCGCCAGGCAATTGCTTTTATTGAGACCTGAGAAGCGATGGGAGATGATAAATGAAGTTTGGGTAGAAATGCTAGCTCATGCAGCAGCTCACTGTCCATGGAAAGAACATACTCATCAACTGAGAAGAGATGGAGAGTTACTCACTCATGTCTCCCTTCTCATGCTATATCTTGGCTTGAACGAACAGTACGAATTTAGTGAAACTGACTACTCCTTTATTGGATTGGAAAGGGTAAGTATACCAAAAATCCTTCTCAAGTACGTAGATAGATATTCTACTTTTTTAGACGTCAGAATAAAATAACAAATCAGATTATTTCTATTTCAATGTTTTCATTTCGTTTTCTTCATTTTATTAATAAAGTGATTTTAATTGGATGTCATTTAATTTAAAACGGTTGGATGATGGTAAGACGGTAAGAGGTTATACTAATTATATGTTTCCGGCAACACTCTTCTTTAAATTATAGCTCAAAGTGTTCTTATGATATTAATTATAGCTCAAATATTGAGAACATTTTAATTGGATGATTAATTTTATATATTTGCTTTTATTAACTAAGACTAATTGAATTTCTTACAATAAATTATTGAATGATGTTTCACCGCTATCTTCAACAAAAACAAGGAGGAGCGACATGAATATCTCGAGGCTAGAGACAAATATTTGACAGGTATGACGGTCATGTCAGCGTCCAGTCCCGATGAGGTATGTTCCACTTCCATATCAATACTTTAAAACCTTTCAATTTATAGTTTCCATTTTTTCTCTTTTTTAAATAACTATCAAAACTTTCAATTTTCCTTACATTTCTCTTTTACTTCTTCTCACATATTCCCATATATGTTATTATATTTCATAAAAACATTCCCAAAAAAGAAATATTCAAAAACCAATTTTAAACAGTAAGTTTTTTAACGATTAGGGTAACATTGGTAATTTTAAAACTAGAGGGATAATATTGAAAAAGTTTACATTATAGGAGTACTATAAGCAGAACATTAATTAATCTATAAATACAAGAATAAAACTTACCAAATAATAATTTTGTATATCATATATGTTATTCAATATATTTATTTTAAGCTATGTGACTGATAAATCATCATTAAAGGCACCGTGCTTGGGGATGGCAATGAAGGTTTAAACTCTCCCCTTCAGGATTGCTTCTAAATTAATTCTATACTTGCATTAACATCCATCAAAGCTCATTTTCAGTTTTCCATACTTTTCTTTATTGGATAAAGATTCATACGATTCTTTGCATGGTACCTTTCCATTAAAGAAAGTTTATTGTCCATAAAAAAAATCAAAATACTCTACACTTATCTCACAAAATTAATCTTAAATGATATATATAATAATTAAATATACATGTAAATTCAAAAATGGAGATGCAATATATAGGTCATATACTCTACCTATCTTCATATCCAAATTGTTTGATTGTATTACCTACCATGAAAATTAAACAACAGTACACCCATAGATATCTCCTTTCAAATAATGGAAGGTAGAACTTTTAGAAGTCAGTACAATTATCGTCTCCAACCTTTTTGATTTTTTATACTTGATAAACTGAATTTCTTAAGTAAAAAACGAGGTAGATAACCCGTATTTTATTGTGGACCGGGCTATTATTAGATTTTTAAAGAACAAAAAAAATCCATGAATCGACGCCATAGAAAAACAGCTAAAAAAATAATGATTGTGAATCCCCTGGAATAAAAATATAGAAGGATGAAATCATAAAAAAAAATTCAATAAAAAAAATATTATAAAACAAAGCACCAACAAAATCAAGTGAGGTTGTCAAAATTTACGAGTAGAACCAAACGGATATTATAAACCAATATAAGGCAAAATAGAAAAAAAAAAGTTAAGCCGTAAAAAAAATTGAATTTTGAAGGACAAAATAAAAAAGGATGAAAAAAGTGACATTAGAAAAAGCTTAGGCCACCCGGATAAACCTCCCACGTGGATTATGAGATAGGAAAAACCTTATTGAAAAGAAAACTATATAAAATAATGATCATGAAAAGAAATTTAGAGAGCATTAATCAAGTGTAAGACGACCAAAAACCTGAGTTGAACCATGTGTCGGTTTACCAATGGAAAATCCAATAAAAATAGGGTCATAACCCGTTGATTTCTTTTTTTTTTCAAAGTGATATCATTTTAACTTTTTTTTATAACATAAAAAATTTAGTTGACTTGGGTTAACTTGAGTTAACCTACTCGATTTATGACCTGATAATTGTCCTAAATTGACTCTTGGGTATGGCATAGAAACAATAGAAAAAACAGAAAAAACCAAGAAGACCAAATCTCAATAAATGAAATATCGAATGATGAAATAAAAAAATTGAAAGATTAAAAAATACAATTGAGAAAATAAGGACCTCATTTGAAAAAAAAAAGACTAAGAAGATAAACAAATTTTTTGAATTGAATGGAAAAATTGAAAAAAAAAATCAAAGTAACAAATGAATCCAAAATAAAAATCAAGAAAATGAGGACTAAATCTTAAAAAAATAAAAATTCAAGATTTTGGATCTAAGAATGAAATTGAAAACAAATTAAAATTTGGTAAAAAGGTGAAGGATCAAAATAAGAAATCAAAACAATGATGACTAAAGCTGAAATATCATTAAATATTGAATTGAAAGGTAAAATTAAAAAGAAAAATCAAATTAAAAAAATAAAAGAATATAAATTTCCAAAGAACTTCATGATGATGGATAAAATTTTTATTTTTTTAAATAACTGAAGCCAACTCGATCCAACTATAAAAACTGGTGACATGGACTATAAGACCAGATCACAACACAAAAGGCAAATTGGAAAAAAAATAATAATGCAAAATTCCTAACCAACCAAAATAATTAGAGATAAACTAGAAAAAAAAATTTAAAAAAAGAAGTGGTTTAAAAAATATAGACTTGAAAAGAAAGAGAACCAAATTTGACAAAAAAAAAATTATAAGGGATGAAATTGAGAAACAATTTCAATAAAGAAAAAGATAATAACAACTAAAATTAACAATAAAAAAAGTGAGGATCATATTTGATAAAAAAAATCAAGGGATAGAATTCAAAAATAAATTAATTCAATCAAGGATTCAAAACCAAACACACTATAATATCAAAAAATATAAACACACCGTTTTTATTTTTGCAAAATATCAAAGAGCCCCTTGCCGGAAGCCTAATTTTTACAATGTAGCAAAATAAATATATCCAGACCATTTTGTTATCGATAAATTTTATAATGACTAATGCATTCTTTAGTAAAGATAATTGTACCTCTAATTGCAAGCATAACAATTTTTTTAATAGAGGTAAAAGAGTAAAAACGATATGTCTATAAGCACAATAAATCACTGTTGTTTTTTTAATATTTTTTTGTAATATTAAAGCCTTTGCATCTAAATTGTTTTTGGAATAAATGATTAATATTAGATATTTGCTTTTATTAAGTGATGACTACTTGAATATCTAATAATAAATTCAATTAATATTACAAGGAGGAGCAGGAAGAAGAATATTTGGAAGTCACTACAATCAATAAACGGTTGAGCCCCAATGAGGTATGTTCCACTTCCATCTCAATACTTTAAAATCTTGTTTTTGTTTTTGCAAAAGATAAAAAAGCCCTGATTTGATATTTATGTATGTTTAGTTAAAACTATGGTTGAAATTAAAATTAAAAAAAAATAGTTTAATGTATTTGGTTAATAATGTTTTTGAAATTAAGGTTATAAAATAATTTTAAAAAATATATATTAATATTAATAGTTTTTAATTTAAATATTGTAGATTTAACTATTGTTATTACATCATGAAATAAATAATACTTTGTATAAAATATTTTTTATTGTTCCATTAAATTATCTATAATTTCATCACGTATGATCCAACAAGGACTACAGTCTTTTTGGTTTCTTAAGCGCGCAACAATATCAGGTAAAATATAATTAGGAACAAAATTGTGATTGCAATCAAATTCTGGAAATGTTACGTCATCAAGCGATCTCTATCTAATTTATATAGTGTCATTAAATAATGTTAAACACTAATTTTTCAAATAAAACACAATTAAAAAATAAAAAAATAATTTTTATTTTTACTTTAATGGGCCGGACCTGGTTTAATACATTTTGAAATTTAAACCGGAACCGGTCCGATCAGAACAGTAAAATTAACTACACTATTTATGTTAATTAATATTAGATATTTGCTTTTATTAACTGATAACAACTTCAATTTCTGACACTAAATTGATTGATGTTTCACCACAATCTTCAACGAAAACAAAAAGGAGGAGCAACTAGAATATTTACTGGCTAAAGAAAAATATTTGAAAGGCGTTGCAGCCACGTCAGGGTCGAGTCCCGATGAGGTATGTTCCACTTCCATCTCAATACTTTAAAACCTTCCAATTTACCCTATAGTTTTTTTTAATAGTTTCCATTTTTTTTTCTTTTTTTAAATAACTATCAAAACTTTCAATTTCCTTACATTTCTCTTTTACTTCCTCTCATATACCCATAGATTCAAAAACCAATTTTAAACAGTAAGCTTTTTAACGATTAGGGTAACATTGGTAATTTTTAAAACTAGAGGGATCATATTGAAAAAGTTTAAGCTATATGAGTATAAGCATAACATTAATTAATCTATAGATACAAAAATAAAATTCAATAAATTGATTTTAAACCAAGTTATGTGAATGATAAAAATTCACTATTAGAGGCACTGTGCCTGGGGATGGCAATAAAGATTAATTTAACTCTCCCTTTCAGGATTGCTTCTGAATTCTATATTTATTTTTACATAGGTCAGATATATAATACTCTAACTATCTTTATATTCAAATTGTTTGATTGTATTACCTACCATGAAAAACAAAAGTACACCCATACATATCTTCTTTCCAATAATGGAAGTTAGAACTTTTACAAGTCAGGACAATTATCGTGTCGTGTCCAGCCTTGTTGATTTTTTATACTTGATAAAATGAATTTTTATTTAGTAACAAACCAGACATAAGGCATTGACTATTTTCCTCTCTTTTTTAATTCAATATAGTATAATTTAAAATTTTTTATACCACAAAAAAGATTTGGTTGACTTGGATTCATTCAAGTCAACCCACTCGACTTGTGACCCGATAATTGTCCCAGATTTACTCCTGGGTAGGGCATAGAAAAAACCAAGGAGACCAAATCCCTATAAATAAAATATTGAATAATAAATAAAAAATTTAAAGGATTAGAAAAGGCATTTGAGAGAGTATGGACCTCATTTGAAAAGAAAAAAAAAACTAAAAGGATAAACAAAAATTCTAAATTGAATGACAAAATTGAAAAAAAAATTAACAAATAAATCCAAAATAAAAAATAAAAACCAAGAGAATAAGGACCAAATCTTAAAAAAATAAAAAAAAAATCAAGATTATGGATATAAGGATGAAATTGAATAAAAATTAAAATTTATTAAAAAAAGTGAAGGATCAAAAGTTAGAAATCAAAACATTGATGGTCAAATCTCAAATATCATCAAATATTGAATTGAAAGGAAAAATTGAAATGAAAAATCATATTCACATAAGAATAAAAATAAAAGAAAACCAATTTCCAACGAACTTAATGATGATGGATGTAATTTTTATTCTTTTTTAAATGGCTGAAGCCAACCCGATTCAACTATAAGAACTAGTTATATAGATTATGAGGCCAGATTACAATATAAAAGGCAAATCCGAAAAAATAACAATGCAAAATCCCCGACCAACCAAAATAATTAGAGATAAACTTGAAAAAAAAATTAAAAAAAGAAGTGGTTTAAAAATATAGACTTGAAAAGAAAGGGAACCAAATTAACACACAAAAAAAAAAACAATTATAAGGGATGAAATTGAGAAACAATTTCAATAAAAAAAAAAAAGAATAAGAAGAACTAAAATTAACAATAAAAAAAGTGAGGATCAGTGAGGATTATATTTGAAATTCAAAGACAAATTAATTTAATCAAGGATTCAAGACCAAACACACCATAATTAAAAGAATAAAAATAAAATCTAATACAAAAATCAAGTGTAAAGGTATGAAATAAAAAAAAATAACTTAATAAATGATTCAAGACCAAATATATTTCAATTAAAAGAATGAGAACCAAATCATATATAAAAATCAAGTGTCAAGAGATGAAATTGAAAAAACAAATTAACTCAATAAATAAATCAAGACTAAATACATTGCAATAAAAAAAAAAACTTAATTTAACTTCACAAATAAATAGTCATACTTTTTTTTTTTGCAATGGACAACACGGTTTCTTAGGAGGAGAGAGGGAGGGAGGGAAAAACTCGTGTCCAATGCTCTTCCATGTCACGACCGTGAACACGCGCCTCACCATTGTGATAGGGGTGGTGAGGTGCAACAAACACCTCCTTGAAAGGCAACTTTCGGTGCAATTTGGACGCCGCATGCATCACCCAAAAATAGGTTGAAATAGATTTTTAATGCAATTTATAGATTTTAGTAATGTGTTTAGATTTTTTTTAGGTGTTCTGATAAAAAATAGATTGAAAATAGATTTTTAAGTAAAAAAATAAAATTTATTTTTTCAACCATCTTAACAATTGAAATTTTGAGAAAATCAGATGATGTATTGTTTAAAGTTTTTTTTTCATAAAAATATTGGGACGGATGAGATGTTCTTCGCCCAATTTTATTTTTAAAAAAGAAATAGGGCCCACGTGAGGGCCTTTCTAATTGGGAAAACGATGGCCACTTATCTTTTTAAAAATATAAAGAGTTAAAAAAGAAACAGAGGAGGAGAATCCATCCTTGAGGACACAACTAATAGCGACAACCATATTGTATTAAAGGAAGAAAATCACAAATAAAATTACCACAGGGAGGCTATAAACGAAAGGCTCGGAGTCCCCATCATGATCCCATGCCTGGTTCACGTGATTGACCCCACCCCCACCCCCACCCCCACCCCTCCCTTTTCTTTGACTTTTTCATTTATTTATTTTTATGGCACTCGACTGGTCACGTGAACTCCTTGCACGTTCGTGGGAGGGAAATAAAGGTAGACTTGGACAACAAATATTATTTCATTTGAATTACACAAACCAAAGAAATATTGGACAAATATTTAAAAGAAAGTGACATGCCCTATTCTAGGCGCATAAATGCAATGCACATTGAACCCCGGAATAGAACTTAGCCACAAGGTTAGAAGAATTTTGGTCATTTCTTATGTGGTGGGATTAAAGTTGTTAATTAATGATGCCTACGGTCTCCATCCTAGTCGGGTCCCATCGCAATTAACATCTTCTATGATTTTTATTCTTGAAGCATAACACAACAATGTGGCGCCTATTGTATCCAATTAAAGGATATTTATTTTTTAATAATTTATATTTTAAGGTTTTTTTCCCATTAATATACTCACCTTCAAGTATTCTTTGCTATTTTTAACTTGTGAAAACTAGAGTAATTTTCATTTCCTAATAGATTTATATGGGATAGAATTAACGTTTTCCTTCGAGGGGCATTTCAGTACACATCTAATTTATTTGTCGGTGAATAATGCTGATTAAAACTGCATGGTAGAAAAAAAATTGAATTGCATAAAAATAATTAAAAAAATCATGAATAAAAGGTTATCGCTAGGAAGCTCACTTTGCATGATGATGATGGATATGGAAGACTTGCTACTTTATTTATGGAAATAACATGTGGAAAATTATGCTTTAATTTTGATGGTGATAGCAAAATCAAACAGTATCATTGATATATATAGGCCAGTGAGATGGTCCATGACCATTGCTATCAAGCGTTTTTTTGTTTTTTCTATGAGATGGGTCCATGAAACTATTGCTCCACGAGCTTGAGATTATGAGAAAATGAATGGGTCAAGTAATTGTCTAAAAGAATTAATAACTATTTGCATTAACAAGGCAGGACTGATCTTTTTTATATATATTTTTATAAACTCCGACAGAGTCAGGTGCTGCTATAAAGGCCACCCAGGAAAACTGCACGAAAGAGAGCTGTCCTCAAGGATGTCGCTATTAGTTGGCCACTTATTTTTTAAAAAAATATTGGGACGGATGATATGTTGTTCGCTCATACCGATTTCCTTCCTCGGTGTCCTTTTCCTCGAGTAAATTGTATAATGGAGTAGTGCAGAATCAATTATTTATATGGCCACTTATTTTTTTATTTTTACACAGCACAGCATAAGTATTTGTTTTACAACAATGGATGAAGGATTTGTCAAGTCCTTCGATCATGAGGGATAGTATTGGAAAAGTTTAAACTATAGGATTAAAAGAAAATGTTAATTAATCTATAAAGACAAAAATAAAATTTATGCTCTTATCTTTTTTATTTTTACACAGCACAGCACAAGTATTTGATTTACAAATCTCTTTCGCTTCCTCTCAAAATATGTTAAGAAAACACTTACAAACATTCCCAAAAAAGAAAAACTCAAAAACCAAATGTAAATGGTAAGCTTTTTAATGGCCAAGTTACCATTGCTAATTTTAGAAACTAGAGGGATAATATTGGAAAAGTTTAAACTATAGGATTAGAAGAAAATGTTAATTAATCTATAAAGACAAAAATAAAATTTATCAAATAATATTTGTGAGCATCATATATGTCATTCAATGTTGATTTTAAGCCTCATTAAAGGAATTTTTCATTGTAAACCAAGTTGTGTGACTGATAAATCACCATTAGAGACATCTTGTCGGGGATCGTGAAAGCCACGCTTTCTTTTGTTCTCCAAACTTCCAGCATTATTTACCTCTACACGTTTCTATTTTTAAAAGTAACTACTATAATACTTTCAAATATCCCTAAATACCCCCTTACTTAATTAGGTAGCAAGTTTTAATCAATTAATATCAGGAAATTAGTCAGATTACCTTTATATTTATTGAAACGAGAAATTAAATTGAAATTCATGATACTCCTAATTTCTATTTTTAAATAAGAATAATTTGCATATATTAATCAAATATTTGTTAATTACTCATGCCGAGTTAACAATATTGCTATTTTGAAGGAGTTGAAAAAACTTGAAAAGATTGTAGCAGATAAAGATCGAGAGCTTGAGCAACTGAGATCTTCTTTAACAGCATCAACTCCACAGCAAGGAATTGATTCACTTACAAGAAGTTTGCCAGCACAAACTGATGATCAAGGGATTAACTTAAATAATGAGATCAGTGTAAGCATGGAATAAAGAGTAGTAGATTTTATTATGTTGTGTCCATATATAATTATTTAAGTGAAATAACTTAAATAAGTTTCTACTGGCAACAATGTTGGGCTTCATTTTGCATTGATGGCCATTTTCTTATAGAGTTAATTCTTGTCTTGTTACTGTTAGTGATTGTGTTTAATTGTATTTATAATTTATCTTTGCTTTGAATTGTTCAAGCCGGTGGGTAGACTATTGTCGCACCCTCCCCGCGCGGCGATTCAACGATTTTTCATTCTGTTTGCTTGATTGGTTCTTTGGAGTCGCCACCTAGTATTTCATTGACGGTTACTTCGAAACCCGGATTTACTGGTCGTTGTCAGAGATTCGAAGGCAAGAGACTGGTTGTGGCTAGGGAAGTTATTAGCACCCCTAGCACACCCTACCTATGATAAGCTGCTTTGCGATTTGATGTGATTTGAAAATTTAAAATATTAATTAAATTCTAAGGTTTTAATAAATCAGTTATTAAATCCCCGAATATGTATAGAAACATGTTCTTACACTTTCATGGAAAATATAACATGATTTTATTTATCCTTGAGATATTTAACCATATTCAAATTAAACACTTAATTCTTTTTGTCTTTTTTATTTTTACAATTTTTAACAATAAAAGAAAACATTCATAAAAAAAAAAAAACACCCACTGCCACTACTTTTTTACTATACTCGTTCTGTTACATGTTTACATATTAACATAAGCTAAAAAAACATTTCACAGAAAATTAAATACATGTTCAAACATCTAAAAATTACAAAAAGGTCCTAAAAAGTCCAGGAACAGTAGAGGAGGCCCTCAGGAACTGTGGGAGCGGCTGCTCCACGCGCAGCTGCCACTGGCGGCGCGTGGGTTCACGCGCCGCCGCAGAAAAGACCGGCGACATGGGAGATCCGAAACGGCTTCCTCCTCTTCGCGTTTGCACCGGCGGTGAGAAGCAACGTCACTTGCAAAGCAACGAAATCGCAACAACAGTGTTTTAGTTTTCCTTTTCTTTCACCTGTTCCCAGTCTTCTTTCTTTTCCAGATCTAAGTCCGGCTTCCCTTGTTTAAGATTTGTTTCTTCTCTTTTTGTTTCACCTTCTCCTTTGTTTCAGGTGACCAACGGAGTGTCAAAGTGGTGGCCGGCGGCTGAGCTTCTATCGCGTCTGTGCAGCTGCCAGTGGCCGGTTCGGGTCTTGGTGAGAACGAGGGTCTGCGGGCTGCTAGGCGGCGTTCTCGGTGGTTGAGGGAGAGCAGTGAGACGGAGAAGACCTGGTGCGTGGCTGGTCTGTTGTGGTCTGCTGGTGTAGACTTGTGAGGGAGGATGGCGGTGGGAGTGGCCGCTGGGTCTGGTCTGTGTTTTGGCCAGAGAGAGAGCAGAGACAGGGAGGTGCTCTCCGGCTTTTCTTTTTAAAGGGAGGGGGGCGGCTTGCGGCTGTGTTTTCTTTGCAGAGGGGAAGTCTTGATTTTGGAGAAGGAGCCGAAAACTCAAAGGGAAGGGGAGCGGCTCCTCTTCTGTCAGGAAAAGGGGGCAAATCTGTAGAAATCGGGGGGAAAATGGAGGGAGGTCTGGGAAGTGGGGTTCGGTGGGATCAACCGTGGCTTTGTTGATGAGTGGAGGCTTCTAGTTTTGGCCGAAAAACAAGAGGGGGTGGCGCCGAGAAGAGAAATCTTTAGGTTTTTTTTTTATAAAGGGAGCCTTGGTCGGGCCAAAGGAGAAGGAAGCTGGCGTTGGGGGATGGGGTTCTCTCGTCTCTCTGTTTTTTTGGCCAAGGGAAGGGACCGTGGCTGGCGGCTCAGGGGAGAAGATTAGGGTTTTTAGGTTTAGGGTTTTTCTTTTGTTGGCTGCCCTTTCCCCTCTCAAATTTTCTCCGCCCCCCTTCCCTCTAAATTTTTTTTTCTCCTCTTTTTCACTGTAGCGTGGCATTTATAGGAGAAGTGTGGCTTGGCCAAAATCACAATGGTCCCTCAACTTTTCCTTTTCTTTTCTTTTCTTTTTTTTTTTTGTTAATTTTGATATTTTTTGTACTTTTTTAAAACGAGCAATATCAAAGTCGACTCAACAAGAAAAATCAGTGATTGTAAAATTAACGCGTTAACAGTTGAACGTGTTCCAAATACCTTTGAAAATTAAATTCTTCTAAGATGACGTCGGAAATGCTAAAAATTATGCAAATATATAAAAAATACAAATTTTGGGGTTTTCATTGTTTTTTTGCTATTTTTTGGTTTTTTCTGAAAATTTATCAAAATATGGGTCAAAAATTGGGTAGCAACAACTATCATCCCCTAGTTAGCCTTTTAGTCCGGTCATGTTCATTAAATTTTAAAATTTTGAAACTAAAAGCAAATCTTACTGGTTTTGTTTTTTAGTTTGTAATTGGTTAATTTGATATTGTGTTTCTCAGCTTGTTTTTTTCAATTAATTTTTTTATTTTTTCAATTTAATTGATTTTTTGTTTTTTTTTAACCCCTACCATTGGCCATGCTAAGAAATCATTAGTATTGGATGAAATTTTATATATAAAAAAATCACTTTTCTAAGTGCGAGTTTGTTTTTATGTTGTAAAAGTATTTTCAGATTTTTTATTATTTTTATTTTAAATTAATATTTTTTAATAATTTTAGATTATTTTAATGTGTTATATCAAAAATAAATTTTTTAAAATAAAAAAATATTATTTTAATATATTTTTAAATAAAAAATAATAATTATTATAATACAACACATGCTATGAATTGTTACCCGACTACTTTCACTGGCAGTATTTTTGGGTAAGGTATCAACAAATATAAATTACTGTAGAATGTCTCATATCAAGGAGAAAAAAAAGAAAAAAGAAAAAAAAAGGAAAAAAAGAAAAGGCTATGCATTAGATTAGTACCTTCCTTTTTTTCTTCTTTTTCTTCTTCTTCTTCCGCTGCTGCTTTTTTTTTAATATAAAACGACATACTTATTAAATTAAGCAAAAAAAAGGTAGCTAGCAATTTATTATTAAGTATTTTTTAAAAGTATTTTTTATTTAAGAATATATTAAAATAATTTTTTATATTTAATATTAACATATCAAATTAATTTAAAAAAAACACTAAAAAATTATTAATTCAATATTTTTTAAGTCAAATACAATTTCAAATACAAAAACAAATAGTAAACAAGATGAAGAATAAAGAATAAACAAAACAAAGAGTAGCAAAAAAGGAAAATTAGATGGATTGATGTGGTTTGATATTTTTTCACATTATTTATATTATTTTATATTTTAGGTTAGTTTTCTAGCCTTTTTAAAGGCACTATAAACCTTAGAAAATTTTATGATGCATAAGTTATAACTAGTGATATTTTATTAGTCACTTTATGAAATTTACTTTGAATTAAAAGACATACAAAAAAAAGAAGAAAATAAAATTTATGTCTCACAAAAAATAATAAGAATACCTACACATAGGATTTCTCTCTCTTATTTTATCTATTTTTATTTTCATAATAGTTTCTAGAGAGTAACTACTAGAATATCACTAGTTATAGCTTAAACACCATAAAAAATTTTGTAAGTCTTCTAAAAAGGCAGACTTTGTTAGATTAATATTTTAAAAATAAAAATAAAATTTTAAGGTTCTTTGTGTTTTAACCGTACTTCATATCATATTCAAGATAATTTTTTTTTTAATATTGAGATGACGACATATTTGATCAATTCAACCTTTACGACTTAACCTGCCGTATTCATGATTTGAGTTAGAGAACTCCACTAGGTCTGAGAACCTTGTTTTTTTAAGCTATTTTTTACTTAATTATACAATAAAAAAAATAAAAACTCGTGAAATCGAGCACAAACCAAATGTCGTGTTGTCTATTTGAGACTGTAATAACCTAATACAAAACAAACTGAAACAACTTATAAAAATTAATAAATTCAAAATCAAGCCAATATTAAAGGATAAAACTAATAAAAAAATAAAAAAATAAAAATAAAAATACAAAAAAAAGGCCACCACCTTCGTTGTTCATATGAACAATGAAGGAGGTGAGTTTACAACAATTCTTTTAGATTTATTTACTAGCTATTTGACCCGCGTTAGTCAAAGATTAATTTTTTTTCCTTAAAAAAATTATATACGAAAGCTTTTCCAATGTATTTTTGTATATAAAAAAATCATAAGTGTAAATAAAAAAACTTATACATGGTAATGAAATTTTTATTTATTCAAAAATTAATATAAATAGACAAACATAAAATTGGTTGAATTAAAAAAATTATATAAGGTTACATATACTAGAAAAAAAATAGAACCCGTGTTAATTTAAATATAAATTTAAAAATCATTCTGAAAAAACATATATTAAGAAAAGACATTAATTAAAAAACAAAACAACATTTAGAAAGAAACAAAAAAAGAAAAGAAAAGGAAAAGACCAGGTATTGTCCCAGCGCTTGGCCCATTTAATAAAGGCTTTGCGTGTGGGCCTGCAATTTTCAACAAAAATAAAGGAGGAGGAAGAATATCGTGAGGCCATTGATAGATATATGAG
>Ga0307513_10004221_pt1 | contig 19217 bp, 11 predicted proteins | sample 15_EM_MG_FD_202174 | JGI IMG/M metagenome (GOLD analysis project Ga0307513, IMG submission 202174) | Populus trichocarpa ectomycorrhiza microbial communities from riparian zone in the Pacific Northwest, United States - 15_EM | ecosystem: Host-associated > Plants > Roots > Unclassified | place...
GTTTCTCATAAATCAAATTTGGATCAACGCATGATCTTTTGTGTGGATATTATATTTCATAATTAACCATGGTTATAAAATTTAACTATGGGATGGATTTAGCTTAAGGTTCAAGATATAGGTTAAGATATAGGTTAAGTGAGTTCATCCAAATCATTTTAAGTTTTTTTCTTAAATAAAAAACTGATTTTTTTTCATTAAATTAAATTGACAAATCATAAAGTTAACTTGTGAGTCCAATCTTACAACTAGATAACTAACTATATTTCTAATTTAATTTACACATTAATCAAAATTAAATATTTTCTTTATCTAATTTTAAAAAATACAAACACAGTATTAACCATATTAACTTGGAGCAATATATCGAGCTCTGTGGTTATTCATATGATGACCACTGGAGGCTTATATGGTTGTTAACTTCAGGGCCTGTGGGATTAGTCGAGGTGCGCGCAAACTGGCCCGGACACCCACATTAAACTAAAACAAAAAAAAATATTATACAATCTCAAGATTAATAAAATCATTAGCATGACATGGATTTGATACATATTCAAGGGTTAGTGCAAGAGTATGGTGTTGTATGGTTAAAATTGTATTTTATTCCGATTATATTCTTGAAAATATTTGATAATAAATATATATATTCCCTAGCTAATTTTACACAGGTCCATTAAAAAAAATTAATTAATTGCTTTATATATATAAAATATAGCTTTTCTTAAGTCTGTGATTTAAAACTGCAAAAGAATGCAATGCAATAATAGAGAGGTAACATCGGCCTCAATGTCAAAGCCTCCTTCCTGCCAAGTGGCTATGAAGACCACCACCACCACCTTCACATGGGGTTCTCTTGGAGTTCTAAACACCTTGCTCACAGGGCCATCAAGACAGTTAATTATTTAAGTAAATTGATCAGTACAGTTGAGTTGTACGAGGTGCCTTTAGTTTGCGTTGGAAACTTGAGGAGTCACTGGTTTTGACCACAGAAGAACTCCTCAGATTAAACCTTCTTCTTTTTTTTTTATTAATTCCCGTGAGCATCATCTCAGTCTAGGTGCTTGCTCTTTTAAATACATAAATCCCCCATGGCGGGTGGCATGAAATCAAGAGAGAAAAAAACAAACCCTAGCTACCTCAGAAGTACCAGTACTAGCTAGGACCCTTACCTTCCACAACCAATCTTTTTATTTCTTTAATGGGTTCTCTTCTGGTTGTTTGAAAATAAAAAATCGAATAAAATAAAGTTCAGAATTCCCGAGGAGGGAGGCCCGAGGGCTTCAACTCCTATAAGTTGAAAGTCCCACCATGAGTTGACAATAGCAAGCTGTCCTGAAAAAAGCTAGCTAACAAAACCTACTTCTCCAGGAAGAAGCCATGGATTCCAAGAAGTCTAACAAGATTAGAGACATTGTTAGGCTTCAACAGATCCTGAAGAAGTGGAGGAAGCTTGCAAGTTCATCAAGAACCACTGCAGCTTCTACCACCACCAGCAGTAAGAGCATGAAGTTTCTCAAGAGAACACTCTCTATACCAGAGAACTCTGCCAAGGAAACCTCCAGCAATGCCGTCCCAAAGGGCTACCTGGCCGTCGGCGTTGGAGAAGAGCAAAAGAGATTCATAATTCCAACAGAGTATTTGAGCCACCCTGCATTCCTCATCTTATTGAGAGAAGCAGAAGAGGAATTTGGGTTTCAACAGGCAGGTGTCTTAAGGATTCCTTGTGAAGTCGCCGTCTTTGAGAGTATCCTGAAACTGGTGGAGGAAAAGAAAGACCTGTTCTTCATGCAAGAATGCAGGCTTGACGTTGATAATATCGCGGTGTATTGCTCATCGAAAAGCCAGCAAACTCCATCTCACCATCCTCAAAGTCCAATGTGCAGATAGTTTTTTTTGTTGCTATCATCCTTCTTAACCTCATTTCACGTTTTTCTTATAGTTGGATGAGGCCATGTAAGAGAGATCTAGTGAGTTTAATAAGTTGTTTTAAATTGTAAGAGAACATTTTGAGAATCAATGAAAGAACATAAAGAACTTTGAATTCATGTTATTGAACTTAAATGCATTTGTGCATGATCTTCTACTTTTGTGTTTGTGCCTGTACGTTGTTGGTGGTGGTGGTGGTGGTGGTGGCGACATTAAAGCGTATGAGGATTGAATCCAGCAGGCTCATAACCAAAACCAGCAGGTGACGATCGAGGAATAGATCCAAATGCCCTAAGCAGCTAATTCCAGATGGCGACACCCCACCAGACCTCTGTCAGTACCTTTGACGACTCCAAAAGAGTTTCGAAGTTTAAATCACCAGCATCTGTAATTGACCATATAACAAATATAATAAAAGTAATGAGAGATTCATTGTAGCTGTATTTTCTTATTCATCGCTGCACCGACGACTGTTTTGCCCTTCCTATCAACAAAATGGATACCTTTGGATTAGGGGTATTTTAGTATTTTCACATGATTCTTAATTCTTTATTAGTTTTATTAGAGGTATTTTTATTCGTAAATGTTTTCATAAACATTAAAATAACCAGAAAACCTCATGAGCAAAAAAATTAAATGGTGTCGGCATGAGTATTTAGATTTTTTTATATACATGCTAGAATTACACATATATCCTTAATGCAAAACATTTAATTCATTGTTGTCAATAGGGTTTTGTTATTTTAAGCTCGATTTTTTTTTAATTGTAAGTTTGGTCAAAAATAGTTATATAATTTACTATTAAAATAATAATTTTTTATTTAAAAAGTTATTAGCACGTGCAGTCATCGTGTTGGAACCGTAGCACATTTTAGGCGGCGTGTATAGCGGTTTCTGGTTGTCAAAACACTATCCTATTATCTCAGATTATTCCTCGTCGTGTTCTCTTCCATTATAAATGGTATGTGTGCTTTAAATCTGGCTAGTGTATCATCGACAATCTTTTTTTTTCCTTCCTTTATTTCTCTCTCCTACCTCATGAGTACACTACAGTCCTTATTTTTTTTGTTATTTCTAAATCTAGACTTTTGAATTTTGATTGTTGTGTTTTAGTTATTTTTCCTTTTATTTGTTTCAATTTAAACACTAGTTCTTAATTTTTATATAATTTTTTTTTCTTTACTCCTCTATTAAAGTTTTTATAGCTTGCAATTGATCCTTCAAATAATGTTTATAAATTTTATTTTTTCAATGATAATAGTGATTTTAATTTGGTCTCTTTCCTTTTAATTTTTTATTGTTTTTCTTAGCTTTTTTTTGTTAAAATTTTTATAATTTTTAAATTTATTTTTGATTTTTATTTTTTTAATAATAACCCGACCGCAAAAATACGGTGACGGTGGCTAGTACCAACTAGAATCCATGGCACAACCGAAGACTCGAAACTTAAAAAAGATCATTAGTATATGAAGGTATCAATGCGAAGAAAGTAGCCAAGTGTTTAATCATATATCGCGATATTTGTGCATAAGATCCGAGAAATCTACAGGTAAGGACACGAGTAGGATTCGATACGAGTACGGCAAGTATGTAACTCTGGGATTTTCAGAGCATGGAAGTCCCCGATATCAATAATTTAAATGGATTTGCATGGTAGTCTGTCAAAGCAAGTGCAGTATCCTAAGCGTTTGACTGCAGAAATATAGATATCTGTCATAAAAGATTATAGCAGTAAACCAGAGCAATTTGCACCAAGTCAAGCTAAACTGAAAAATATAATACAGTAATCCCAGCCCCTTTTCACTGAATCCACATGCACCCATTTATTTCATGCTTCTAGTACAAGCACATGATCATAGTGATGCATCAAATCCTTTTTTAAATCTCAATGTGCACACAAGAGTCCAAGAACAAGACGGCCATTCTAAGATCCAATAAAAGAGGAGTCCCACATGACACTCACTGAAGGTCATGTTTAAAAGTCTTTAATTAGCCTAATTCATCGCAGTAAACACACATCTAACACTTCTTTTAATCTTAACATGAAAACAAGAATTGAAATTGTCAAAGAAACTTTTCTGAAGATATAATTTATATTATTTTTTAATATTTCATCCCTTCACTTACGTTGAAAGCTATATGAGTTTGAAATTTATTCAATCTAACATTTATTTAAATCAGTATATTAGCTGAAGTATACAGAAGAATTAACGAGTTGATTGATATGGCTTAGCACGACACTTGATGTAGTGACAGAGAATCATGGTCCTGGCATGATAGACTCATGCATCAACAACAATTTTAACATGTGATGTAAATAGAAACAGAATCAAAAGAAACGATGATCCATTGTGTAACAGAGATCCATCAGATTCGAGTGCTTACACAGGATTAGCCAACATAACATCGGAGTTGCAGAGCTTGTTCTCTTTTAAGGTTTGGCAAGGAATATGAAGTTAACCAAGTCAGTAGACCCAGGACTACATGATGAAAATGAACTAATCCCTCCTAGCCGACCCACGCATTTTAGGTTCTCTTGAGCTTAGAGATGAATCAAAGCATAACCTTTTGCACTCTACCTCTTTTCTTTTTGCTTGTCCTTGGATCATTATAAATTTGATTCAATAACGTAAGAAGACAGCAAACAATCTTCACATCGATCCAGTTGTTCAATTGAATAATGAAAAGCCTTAATTATGATAAGCAGAAATCAGCATTTTCCGGCATACTTCTCCCCTTCTCTAGTGTGTCTGGCGGAGAAAGCTCGAAGAGCTAACAGGTGAGCTTACACTTACACTCAGCCTCTTTGATTGGTAGGCGGGCTGGCGTATTATCTCCGAGAGGAAACTTGAGATGTCAATTTCAAATGCAAGACCAACTTCGATTCATAAACTAAATTTAGCAACAAGTTTTTATCATGGAAGATTATGCATCCATTATCCAAAATTAATCCTCTATCCCGGCAATGGCCCAGATATCTATCTGCATTCACAAACCTCATAAAAAGAAACAATGAACAAGCTTGGCCATCCCAGCAATTAACAGCCCAGTTTCATGAAAGGAGGAAACGCTATCCATTACTTGCTCAACAAAGAGCCATTCAATCAACCAATTGCATTACTCTTGATATGAACATTACAAAGTACCCCCTTGACGAAAATCTTTCGCGAAGGGAAAAAAAATCATACTGAAGGAGAAGACAGTAACCTGGAGATCATAAGCTCCTCACAACAATCAAGGTGTTTAAAGTGAGAATAACTAGTTGAGTCATGAATATTTCTTCCTTGGTTATGCCATCATGCTAGCTAAGCTCAAAGCGAAGGGTCTTCACCATCATTATAATTTGGGAAAGTTACACACTTGAAAACTTTGCACTTTGAACACAGCACATATCCAATCTGCAGTACCCACCCACCATTAATTCTTATAATAAAAAAAAATCAAACACTTAACCCTCACAATCCAAATTAAAATTCAAGAAAAGGGCAAGAAAGGGTTACTTACTGCTCTGCAAGAAGGGCAACGACGGTAAAGTCTCTTGTTATCAGCTTTAACATTGGTTTTTAGCCCTTTACAGAAGTCACAAAGAAGCCATCCTTTTCCATTACAAGGTTCACACATTATTCCTGAAGCAACCTTCATTACAACTGCACCAACGTAAGATTATAACAAAACTAAGTAAATTTATAAGATATTTATTAACAAAACATCAATAAAGACCAAAAACCTGCTGCTGTTCTTCTTGGACTTGCTGCTGGAGAGGAGGGCTGCAGTTTACAGGCTTCAAGAAACGAGGTGTCGTCGTATTCGCCGGCCAAGATGGCAACGACCTCAAGTAACTGATTTTCGCAGGAGCTACAGTTACAGTTAACATTTCCTATTTTCTTTTTCTTTTTTCCCAAGAATTCTCTATCTCCACACGCACTTCTCGTTATCATCGGACAGAGATAAACAAAAGGGTGAGTTTAATCTTAGCCCTTATTATTCGAATAATCTTTCACTTCAATCCTTTTTCTTTTGAATGCTTATGCCAACCCTATAATTAGCCAGCCAATGTCACTTCTTATAGGATTTAAAAACATATCCCGTAAATATTCCAATACAAAAATTCATAAATAAAAAAAAAAACAGAATTTCTATTAAATTTTACTAGCTATTTAGTGAAATAAATACATGTTGATAATGAGAAACATAAGAAGCATTTAAAACAGATACAACTATCATAATGGAAATCGTGGGAGTATATACATATTAATCATATTTATATATGTAAAATACAAACTTTATCATTTAAATCAAAATTTAATTACAAATTCATGAGTGATATATGTTAATCACATGAACAATGATGCTTATTATTCATGAGTGATATATATGCTTAATCCACACGAATCCACGAGGAAGCAGTACTGCTTGTCATTCCTTCTCTTCTAGTGCTCGAGACCCTTTCAAAAAAATGGCTCCGACGACATCACCATAGTCCAATGATGTTAAGCATGACAGGTTTAAGAGATGCAAGGATGATATTGAAACATTTGTTTAAATAAGGGAGCCGAAATGGAACGTTTCAATTTTTAAAGGAGCTAAGATATAGTTTGTCCTAAAAAGAAAAGAAAAGAAAAAGGACTGAACCAGACTTCCCGATAAATAACTACATATTTACAATTTTAATTAAAATAATTCCTCTAATTACAAAAACCGCCACCTTCCCTGTAAATAATTTGCCCAAGCCTAGCCAGAAACCACCTCGCTCGCTCGCTCTCACAACATGCAGAAGAATCCCTATCTTGCCTTACTGATTCTATGGCCTCTGGCCTTGATCTCTCTCTCTTCTTCAAACCCATGTGACCCCACAAACCAGAGGGACCCACGAGCTCTCCGTTCTGATCAAATCACCGTTCTGATGAACGGCTACTCTGAGTCCCGAATCCCTCTCCTCCGGTCACTTGCCTCCACCTACACCTCTTCCCCTCTGGTATCTTCTGTGCTGGTTCTCTGGGGAAACCCTTCAACGTCAGCTCAAACACTGGCCCGCTTGGCCCACAACCTCTCCCTCTCCTCCTTTGGTCCAGCTCCTATCTCCCTCGTTCGCCAGCGATCTAACAGTTTAAATGACCGTTTTCTCCCCAGGTTTTCGATAGGGACCCACGCAGTTTTGATCTGTGATGATGACGTGGAGGTTGATGCTAGGTCTTTTGAGTTTGCTTTCAAGGTTTGGAGGCTGAATCCCGACCGCTTGATTGGGTTGTTCGCGAGGTCGCATGATATGGACCTGGGGGCAAAGCAGTGGATTTATACTGTCCATGGCGAAAAGTACTCTATAGTGCTCACAAAGTTTATGATGTTGAAGAGTGAGTATCTGTGGAGATATAGCTGTGGAGGTGGGGCCCAGATGAGTGAAGTGAGGAGGACCGTTGATAGGATGAAGAATTGCGAGGATATCTTGATGAATTTTGTGGTGGCTGATGAGGTAAAAGCAGGGCCCATTCTGGTGGGGGCAGAGAGGGTGAGGGATTGGGGAGATGCAAGGAATGATGGTGATGGAGGAAGGGGATTGAAAGATGGGGAGGGGCGCAGGGTAAGGGAGGTGGGGCTGAGTAGCAGGAGAAGGGAGCATAGGAAGAGGAGAGGGGATTGTCTAAGGGAGTTTCACAAGGTTTTGGGTAGGATGCCTCTAAGGTATAGTTATGGGAAAGTAGTTAATTCAGTTGGGGAGCAAGGGCGGTGTCTGAAAGGAGGCAAGTTGGTATTTTGTGACCAATACCGACGATAGCCCTCTCCCGGCAGTGTCATTAAAATTAGTCTTGAGTTTTCGTGAAACGTTTCGGCAATGTCATTAAAAATAATTGATTAGTAGAGTGCTATTTTTATTTTTATTTTTAATTTTTAAGCCAGGAACCCTGCCTACTAGAAGTGCAAGCAAATCCCTACTCTCATGAGCCCTTCATCAACCCTAGACTGCACCAGTGCCTCGTCTGGTTTAACTCTCTAAACTTGTTGAGCTATAAAGCTTGAGTTTTGGCAATCAAAATGATTCATACGGCAATGCCTATCTAAATAAAACCAAAAGCTTGCCTTCTTGCGCATTAAGAAGCCCTTTTCGGAGCTTGAAGCCCTGGCAACCAGAAGTAGAGAGTGGCTTATTGAACTGGATTTACAATTCAGGGGGGAGCTGCTACAATAGAGCTTGGGGTTAACTAATTAAAACTCATCGCTCATATTGGCACATGCTTTCCAATTGCTGCAAGATCACAAGCAAGCAAGCAAGTTATAGCTTGATTCATCTATTAGAATGTTCACACATTTGTGCCCTGAGCATATGGTCCAGCAAGAAGAATAACATGATAAAATGCCCTTGTCAAATTACATGAACTCCAAGGCCGTGCTCATCTAACACCATGACATCACCAGTTAATGCTTATAGAAAAAAGTAGAAATTAATCAGCAGTTGGGATTGAGAGTTGAACCATCATGAATTTTTAAGGTGGCTTCGAAGATCCATCGGGATTAAGCTCAATCTAGTTTCAGTCCTGGATTTTAAGCACAACCTTTCTATAATGATTTCTATTACCAGAGAAAATGAAGCTATCAACATTCATCAACTCAGCCAACAAGTTGCTGCTGACAGCGGAATCTGCAGGGCATGATTAGTCTAATACCTGTATCAGTACTACGGCTCGATTCAAGATCACAACCATAAGGGTTAATGATGGTAATTTTGCCCCTTCAGAATCGTCCATGACCTGCAAATAAAATAAATAAGTTCCTGGTAGTGCTCTTGAATGAAGAATGTAATTAAAATTCAAAATGGCTAAGCATATAAATTAGTGATGAGAACTTATGACAGACTACCGATTTAAAATGTCTTAAAGAGTGGCATGATCCACCTATAATAAACCATGTTTCAAATCAACCAAGTTTGGTGTGACTATTATGAAGACAATATCTTAAATTGTTTATTCATACAGCAATCTGCAGTGCAGAAGGCTAAAAACAAAAAGATATCCTCTTTGGATCTTTCCCAAGCCATAATGATCATATGATCAACTGAAATTGCTAAGAAGGGCACGTTTGCAGTTTCAGCTTTGTGTTATAGTATGTCATATCAAGGTATCCTCTGAGATGCTAAAATATGAAAGCCATCAAACATGTTAATTATCTTTTGTTTTCTGCTCGCTAATATCCAAACTAGGTTCCAGAAGTAGAGGTGACAATGATTTAGGTCTAGTATTCCTTGAGGAGAAGGCATACAACCTGCAACAAACAATATTCCAAGAAAATATTGAAAGAAGAAAATTTTTACCTATTGGCATCTAATGATCTTATTAACATGTCCGTACACACCATTGATATTCAGTATGCTCACAAAGTGCTCAATATAACATGATTAATGAACTTGCACATTACTTGGGTAACTTGGAGCCAGCAACTATATTACTATGTATGGAATGCAATGTGAATCCAATATTAACAAGTGCTTACCTATACAGTTGTTCAACAAGCACAAGCAACGCAATCTGATGATTCAAAACCATGGAGGACAATCTAATCGATATGTTAGCACGCTTTCGTATTTGTTGCCCATGACCATACGGTCCACCAATGCAGAATGATAACCTAGAAGCTCCCTATTATTAGAAACAATAAGAAAACGTTGATCAATGAGTAAAAGTCGTCCAGATTCTGTTTCAAATTGTACGAACTAATATAAAAAGAAATTAAGATGAACCCTAAACAGTAGTAGATGGAAAGCAGTTCACACCGTGTTCCCTGCATCCCCGATCAATTCAGCCATCTGCTCGGACCCAATGTCCCGTCCACGCTCATCCAACAGGACAACCTACAAGTGAATCAATGTCTCCTACAATCAATTGTTTTAAGCACATTTAGTTTGGAAATAATCAAAACGCAAACTAACTTCAAAACCTAAACAAGAAATGGAAATTAAGGTTTCCTGTACTAATAATGTTGTTTGAGACAGACAGACAGAAAGAGTATACCCAATCATCAGACCTGATAAGGTTCATGACTGCCTTGTCTTCATCATCAACCTGAGCCTTCTCATCACTAAAACACAACAACAACATGTAGAAAAAAATTGAAAAATGCAAAGCATAACCAACTGAAGTGAAATTATATAAAAAGAAAGCAAATTGAAGTGAGTAGAGAGCAAACACTGACCGAGCATTTCTGGGGTTGGACCGAATAGGAAGATCATGAAGAGAGCAATAGTTTTTGAGCTTGTTAGTGTATTCTTCCACTAATAATTGTACCCCAGCTGATCTCTTTTTGCCCACTGTTATAATTCTTATAGGTAACGCTCTCTGCAACCAAAAAACAGAGAATTTGAACTCAGTGAGTCAATACAAACAACCAGAGAAAGAAACCCAGATGAGGAGGGAGATGGAATGGAATAGTTTACCACTGACTGACCGGTGTACTTGCACAGTCTACCTTCTCCTCCTGCGAATACAGAAATTAAGAGAAAGATCAATGATTGATGCTAAGTAATTAACAAAAAGTAATCTTTCCTAAATTTGGCAAACCAACCAACCTGAGGGAGGAGGAGTGTAGCAACTGGTTGAAGCACAAGCTGAGATTATAGCCATCTGATTTTCTAGCAAACAAGCAGATAGAGGAGAAGATGAAGGACAAGATAGATGGATATGTTTTGAAGGTGTTAACAAGATGGGCCATTATTGTTGAGCTAAGCCCATTATCACATTTTGATGTTTTGCATGCTTAATGTAGCCCTCAATCTCTTACTCTTCATTCCTGAATCCCTCCATCTCTACTAGCATTGTTAATTTCTTGGTGGGTTTAAAAGGATGCTGTGTGAGTCCCATATATGCATGTAACAAGAAGACACAATAGGAGTTGCAGAGGTAATTGAAGAATGTATGACTACAACTACTTCTAGCAGCAGCAGCGGTGGTGGTGGTGTGATTTAGACAATGGCTTTGCTTAAGCTATGTTTGTCTAAACTGCGATCGGCTTGAGATTCAGTTTGAATCGTTGCATTTCCGAGTAGATGCACTTGGTAATAATGATAACAATTGGGAATGGAACACAAAGCTATGGTTGCTCAATTACGGGCAATGAGAGCTCAGAAACCAACTGGTTGAGCTTCTTTCTACTTTTGTTTCTTTAGTTTGGGTCACTGCAAGGATATTTGATCCTCGAATACATGTTTACTAGTAACAAATTATTTCCCTTTTTTACTAAATTTGAATCCTTTAAGTGCAATTAATTCATATTGTAACTTTGTTTCTTGCTATTTATTGATTCTTGTTACAATTGGACTCGGTTAAGGGATTGACTCAATAAATCAAATTTCCTCCATGATATTCAATTACTACTACAGTGCCCATTTGGAAACGGTGAACTACACGCTAAAAAAACACTAAAAATGATTTTTTTTATTGCAGTGCACCGCGTAACTACAAGCTTCAAGCTAATAATTCTACTTTACAAAGGGTCCTGCAGAAGATCATCTTCTTTTTTTGCCACGAAATTCATAGACATTGAAATTAACTGTTCCGTTTGGTCGGAACCTACAAAACCATTTACATCTCCGCTCGTACATTCCGGCTCTCTAAAATTGGAATCTTGGATGATAATAAGGGAAGCAAACCAAAACAATTTATCATCCAAGCTAAGCATCTAACTGTCCAATTCAAGAAATCTTCATCACTGTACAATATGATAGTATGGGTGGCAGGACTCCTGTCTAACAATCTGCACGAGTGTTCTTCGCAACACCCCCGCCTGCTTACTAGTCATCCAAGACTCTGCTCCTCAAAAATGAAAAACAAAGTTGTTTATGGTTTCTGTACAGACCATAGACCGAAACCAGGCTCCCAATACGTGAGCTTCATCATAGTGTTTATCAAAACCATACTTCCTGTGTAAAGGGATCATACAATTGGAGTCAAGGTAAAATCTTGTGGGAATGGTTTCTGTTGAGCATTATAATTTCTTTATCATTCCAAATTCCCAAAAGGGTACATAGCCATAGATTCAAAGAGGTTTCTGCGTATGAGTGACCGTGTCCACAATCATTGTCCACAACTCAAAACTGAAAGTACTACTACTAGCTGATCCTCTCTCAAAGTATACGGTCATAGCAAGTAATCCTTTGTACACCATAAGATCCATTTCAATCCCATGAATCGATCATTATAAGGTACAGCAACTTCCATTCCTCCCCATCCACTCAAACGAATGCCCTTAACTTCTTTCCAATAGTTGGTACAAATTTTATCACGAGTAACTCCGATAAATTCTAATCATAATCTTTTAGTATTTGATAATTCAAAAGGAAAATTATTCTATTCTTATAAATAAATATAGAACAAATTATCACTGGAGATTATATTTCTCCTTCAAAAAATAAAATGAAGGATTAGTTTTCGAAAAAATTGAGGATAAAAAGAAGAGATGATGTGCTTAGGCTTACTAGACCAGCTTCAAAGACAAGAGAAGTCTCAGCAAGTCTGAAGAGCATAAGACAATTAATGTACGAGCAGTTTAACACCTTCTTTGCTATCTTCTTTTCAGCAAAGAGGCTGCCTGAATTACTACTCGATACAGAACCAAAAAAAAAAAAAAAAAGAATCAAGGATGTATCAGCCTTTCTACAGAAATCCGCCAGAAAAGGAAGAAGGCGAAAAAGGGTGAGAAAGGGCTGTTTGATATAGGTAGCTGCATTCATCCCTATGGCACTTTTTATCAGCCAAAGAGCCAAACTTCAGCCCCATCAATTCCTTTGATAATCGGATTGTATAAAAAAACAACAAGAATTAGGAAAACCCATCAAATACCCATCAATTATTTTGATGGGTTGATCGAAATAAGATGGCAAACAAACCCGGATCAGAAGAGAGTTGAGAACTTGAAACTAAGGAAGGAGCCTTGTGCGGCTTGGCAAAAACCCTACCTTTGCCATGATGCTTGCTGACTGTGAGGGTTATACTTGTATATATAGGTCAATTTATGAAAACCCTTTTGAATATTATTCAAAATCACGAATTTCTCCTCTTTATTTTTCTTTATTTCCAATTTAAGCCTTTGTTTTCCTTTAATTTATTTTCTGAAGTAGGGTGGGGCTCAATGATGGGTGACAAATCACAGAGCCTGGTTTTTGGTAAAGCCCACTATGACCCATACCACCATTTATTTATTTGGATGGTAAAATGACAATTTCCAGGGAGATTAGGGCAAGCAATTTACTGTATGCTAGGGGAATCAGGATGAAGACTGAGGAGGGGGAGGGGGAGGGGGTGAAGAATCACAAATTTAAGAGGAAGGCAGCACCTTTCACTAGTTTGGATTAAAGAAAGTTCAACAGATTTTCATTGTTTGGTTAGAGAAAGGAAGGGGCGTATTTATTAAGATTCCTTGCAAACACTCGACGAGGCAGAGACAAATATTATCAACCCAGTCACAAGATTCCTTTTGAAAAAAAACTGAGATGTAATTTTGACACAGATAATACAAAAATAAAATAAAAATCCAACTCATAAAAATCGATCAAATCATAAATTAACTAACTTACATTCAACTGAATCAACTCCAAATTTATTTCAGCATGATATCAAAAAATCATCTCAACCCAAAAGCTTAAATTTTTATGTGAGGTTCCAGGATATGATTTATATTATTCTCTAATACACTCCCTCAAGTGAAAGTCCTTTGGACTTGAAACTTGCACAGGCCCACATTACCTTGTGTTTAATTTTTTTATCAAATAAATAAGGATAGTGAGATTCGAACTTGAGATCACTTAGTCATCAAGACTCTGATACCATATCAAAAAACTATCTCAACCCAAAAGCTTAAGCTAGGTTCCAGGATATGATTTAAAACAGGAGCAAATTTAATCAAAACTCCATCATCAGCATCGAAAAAGAGTGCGCAGGGATTTATAGCTATAGCACGTTCGCTTTTTCAAAATGTGGTAGCAAGGTATTCCCACCATTGCGATTCTTCAAGGGATTCACCCAAGTTGTTGCAAAAAGAAAAATCCATCTACTATAACGTGGGTTTCACGATTACATTCTCTCTATGTTCTAAACAATAACGTGAAAGAAAGAAAAAATACCACAATTGAATGAAATATTAGACTACAAATCGATGAACATGTGCTTAGTCCAGGATACAATTGATCGAGAAGACTGCAATTTTCTGCTAACCATGGGAAGACAAAAATGTCAAGGGATCTTCTCTCTTGACTCTTCATGGCTCCAAATTTCTCAATCTATCGTTTTTGTATAAGTACAAGTACAAGTAAAATGCTTGACGAGCAAGGAACTTTGCAAATCCGAGAGTAGTTGCCGGCGGCACTCATCACGAACTTCTACAACAAGTAAACCTCAATTCACCTGGCTTCTGTTCGGAAGGCAAATGAAGGAAAATGAGGGTGGGAACAAATAAAAAAATTTGTACAGCACAAAACGAAGACTGCTTCATTAATGAAGGAAACAGGTTCTTGCAAGTTCAATGATATTTTCAAGGACAATGAGAAACCTAGTCTTTTTATTATATGGCAAATAATATTTATTACGAGCACAGGCTATCAAGTAGAAAGTAAAGGTGAAAAGCATCAACAACAACAAAATTGACAAAATGACCTGTGGCCATAACACAAAGCTGAAACAAGAAAAAATGCCTAGAGAAAAAACAGTAGGAGGGCTTTAGCTACTGAAATACTGAACCAAAACAATGAGTGCCTAAAAGAAACTTACTTAAGATTATAGAACCATCAAGTGCCATCATCTAGATCATCCATCTCATCAAGGATAACATACTTCGTTGCAACATTTGTTGGGGATGACCCAGCCGAGTCATTTTCACTTGTTTGGCCCTTCTGTAGCTTTTGGTACCTGCACAGGGTGGCAAAATTAACACCATATAATCAAGAGCATTATGAAATTCAATTTGAAATGTGAACATAAACTACTAAGTGGTGGATTAGGTAGGGTATAATCTATGATTTGGACTGGAAGTGAAATTTAGGATTTATGAAGATGCAGGTTTGCTTCTTCCATTCTTTGCTTTAATGTTGTACAACTTGTCATGGAACTCAACTGTAAGTATCAATGAACTGTAGAGGCACTAAATGGTTTCAATTCTGTCCTACCAGCCCCATTTCATAAAGGGATACGATATTAAGAAGCTTTAGATTGACCAAATTCAGGTACAAGCAACCAAAAATCTCAACAAAAAATTGACATAAATAAATGACTGTTTAGTGAACATCAATAGAGAGGGTACATCATACGAGACATTCTACCTGGATTATGCTGCTATTACTAGGACAATAGAGAAAAAGAAGACAAGAGAGCAAGTTATAGGCCAATTATCTGCAATTTTTCTTGGTTCTTCTAAGACAGAATCGCCACTGCTTGATAGGTGTTTGTTTAGAGAGTAAAAGCAGTTAAATGTTAAGGGGAATACAGTTAGTTTTGGTTGGTAGACATGCTGGAAAAAGGAAAAGTTAAGGAGGGGTGACATTCAGCCCCTGACTGAGGTTTAAGCATTAAACTTGATGAGAGGGAGGTTACAAATTTTTCATGGGCTCAAGGCTTTCTTTTTTCTGCCTTCTGTCACTATCTCAAACTGATAGACCATCCCTATTTTACTTGCTTGCTGATGTTGGTCCTGCTAATAAACATTATTGTAGTTTTTATAAAAGTTCAATTCAACATTTTACTTGACATCTACATTTATTGGGGCCAAATATTATGCAAACTCCCAGCTGAACACCTTTAACACGTAACCTTATACACTAATCTCTATTTCATTACTCTCATGCCATACATAACCTTAATAGCAAATTCAAATTACATCCCAAGAAATAAATAAATAAGGAAAACAAAACATTGCAGTCCTGAAAGAATAAAAGCACCAAAAGGGTCACTCTTTGTTTGGTTCTGACATGGGCATTTTTGCTATCTAGTTATGACTTACTGAGGTCAGTCTGTAAAACCTATGGAGTGAAAAAATAAACTAAGACTAAAACCAACTGACAGCCACTAGATTCCTTGGTCTGAATGCCTAATTTCAGTCACTATCACGGTTCAGAGATTTTAAACTTACAAAAAAAAAAGCAATTAGACAAACAAATTTCAGTTACAGTAGTTTATTTCAAACCTATGCTGACATAAGACTTACTTGTACCAGTTGAATAAGCCGACACCAACCATAATAATCAAAAGCCCAGCACCTTTCAACCAGGTAAATTTATCATGGAAATAAATAACCGCAACCTGAATGAATACAATCGTAAGCAGATCACAAGCAGTAACAGCGTTCCAAAGAGCATGTACTACCAAACACTGAAAAATATTCAAGACTTCTTATAGAGAATATCATAGCAATGAGCATCAACTTTCATAAAACTTAGAGCATGTTTGAGAATGCAGCTGGCCGCGCGTTTCCAAAAATTTTGAATTTTTTTTTTGCTTAAAATTATTTTTTAAAATATTTTTGGATCGTTTTAATGTGCTGATATTAAAAATAAATTTTAAAAAATAAAACAAATATTATTTAGATGCATTTTTTAGTGAAAAACATTTCAAAAAGCAACTGCTATCACAATACCAAACACGCTCTTAAAAAGAATCCCATTGAAATCTGGAAGTAAGCCTCTGAAACTAATGGAGGTACAGGTTTTCTTCAAAGCATGGTGACAGCACAATGTAAATACGAAAGACGCACAGCTAACAAATATCACTGCGTGATTCTACAAACATCTTGGTCCAGGGTTCATGCCAGGAGTTTAATTAATGAAGTTCCCTCTACATCTATCAGAAAGGCAGACACCTCTAACACTAATAAAAATAAAGCACGGTGTTCAATCAATCATGATAAGCTGCTGAGAGATTTCATTGTGCAAAAACTTGAAAGTCAAGGGGCAAGACTGAAACATTGATGGTTGTTTTCAGGAATGAGTTTTTATAACCATAGTTCATGCCTGACTCTGATTCTAGAATGGAATTCCAAAACCATGATTTTTTTGAACGAGGCAGCCAAGCACCCAAAATTTGCTTTTTCACTCTCTACTTTTTTTTTTACCATCTGTAACAGGACCCCAAACACCATCCATGCATTAGTGTATTCATAGATCAACATTTTGCAGAATTAATAGGAGAACAACGGTGTAGAAAAATGCTTATACCAATATAGTCACAGCCTCCTTGACAACACCAGCTATTGTCACTGTGACGGCACTAGTTACTGAAATAAGAACAAACTCCGTTAAAACCTGCAACAGAAAAAAAAATTAATTTCCCTGACAAAAACTTGGTCCAAAAGAAATGGACACAATTTGTCAATATTATATAACAGCTGGAATAAACTAGAAAACTAATTTCCAATCTTCAAGTAATTTATACAATTAAAACACAATTCTCCACCTCCCTCCCTTGAAAAAATGAAACTCAAAAAACCCCAAAGAAACTCAAATTCAGAATGAAAAGAAAAGGGAAGGCTTGTACCATGAAAAAAGCGAGTGTTCCCCCAAAAAACATGAGCAGGCAACTCCGAGCAACATGCCATGAATTATTGAAGTAACTTGTTTTGTTAAATTCATGCCATGGATCTAAGACAAGAGAAAGAAGACCGGTTGAAATTGCCATCACTGGAGTGACATAGCTCATCAATGTAAGTGGATTTTTCAAACCTGAATACATCCCGAAAGCACCATTATGTTGCATAAATAACAGTATAATACGAAGGAAAATACTATTTTCTCTACATGCACAAGGAAATCCCAAAACTGAATTACTATATTAACCAAACCCTTTCCATGAAATTGACCTATCTGTATCAATACTATATCCATGTAAGGAAATTTCATATTTACCTATCTACATCGATTTTATATCCATGTTCCATATTCCATATCTATGATCTTACCAGCTTTTGCACCTGCGAGCAAACAATATTTATAGGACTATATTTGAATAAAGCATCTTTCTGGTGAAGTGGCCATAAATAAACTTGCCAAAGACAACTATTTTTTAACGAACACCTATAAAAGTCATGAATAAAAATTATTCCTCACAAATACACGTCTACAAACATGTAAGGTAGCTAATTTGTACCCAAAAAAATGATAACGATAGCAGTTAAATCCAAATAGCATTCAAGAGTACTATAAAAATGTAAAAAATAAGAAAGCAGAAAAACACCTACCATATGCTTCTTTCTTTTTAGTTTTGATCCACGCATCACCAAATTGGGAAATCAAATTCCAGGAGGGAAAAAAAAAGTAAGAAAGTGAAATTTAGAATAAAAAATTGTTGGTTTTCAGTAAACAAATACTTTAAGCCATGTATCTCGTATAGGAACAGAATTAGACATACCTGCAAGAGAATTTGAGTCATGCACCAGCGAAATCCAGACATTACAGCAGCAAGCATAACAAATACAAAGCCCCAAAACTCAAATTCTGTCTCTTTCGCAACTGGATTCAAAATAAAAGTATAAATGAAAAAAAGAAATTGAAAATGATAAATACCGAAACAAATCTCCATCAGAAACAGAAAAGATGAAGTTTGGTGATACAGACAGTAGCGATTGACAATTAAAATTCACTAAAAGATAAAAGGTATCAATAGCACTATTATCATCATCTAAGTCACTTGGACTAGCTTATCAGCATTGGATACAGATATATGTCAAGGCGTGATATACCCAAAAAAAAAAAAAAACCCTCCATTTTAGGATGGGAGAACATTTACTTTTCAATTGGATTTGGGTTCCAATATTCTTATAAATCAATAAGCAATAAGCAAATGGGGTATTACATAGTTCCACCTACCAATTTCCTTCAACTTAACTTTCTTCAATGAATAATTAATTGGGTAGCAAATCTTTGTAGCAAAAACAAGTAGAGTTGGTATTTATGTAAAGTAAAATAAGTTAAATTTACCATAAGCTTCAGGGTTGCCCCCTGAACAGAGTCAAAAAAACTTTCTGCACTACGACAGACATACAGCCTTGACAATCTCCACTAACAGTCTGAAATTATTTTTTTCTATGTTGAATCAAGATTGATGTGGCATTTGAAAATAGCACCAAGTCCTTCTGGCAAGGTTCAACGTTCTCATCTACGGACAAAGCTAATACCACATGATATACCATTAAATCGCACCCCTAGTGACTGAAACTGCCATGGTCACCTGCTTCATTAATTTCTCTTATCAGTCATCATCATGTGACCACCAACACCATAATGAATTTTGCTGACTGAAACTTGGTCCGGCTCTCACAATTTTAAAACA
>Ga0307513_10004222_pt1 | contig 19217 bp, 23 predicted proteins | sample 15_EM_MG_FD_202174 | JGI IMG/M metagenome (GOLD analysis project Ga0307513, IMG submission 202174) | Populus trichocarpa ectomycorrhiza microbial communities from riparian zone in the Pacific Northwest, United States - 15_EM | ecosystem: Host-associated > Plants > Roots > Unclassified | place...
ATTTTACCCGGTCATCTCCACCATGGATGTACCACAACCAGGCAGACCTAGCCTCGAGAGCTTCAGAGGCCTCGTCTCTGCCTTCAAGCATGAGCCAACACCTCACAAGTTCCTCGGAACGGTCCTTGACCCCGGTGCGGCCCCACCGCTCCTTGTCGCGGTCGCGCCGCAATGCCCTACGCCGAGCAGCAGCCCCCCTCAGGAACCTCAGACACCTCAGAAACGAAGCTTATCACCAGACCCCTCTACCCCCACAACGTCTGCCAAACGAAGGAAAGTCACGCAGGTCAACTCGAATTCAAAGGACCCTTTACTGTTTGCCCACCTCAAGCCACTCCAGCATCGATTGAAGCCTGGTCTAGATGGTATACACTTCATTTGATTAGTCAGGCAGCCACTGACCCTCCCATAGTATTGTTCTGTGGCATCAAGTGTGTCATCTCCGCCGCTCTTGCCTGCATGTCTAACCACAATAGCAGTCCGGGGGTCAAATCATCCGAGCTAGGGTTGCACTTTGGGCATCCCAGTAATATGTTTTGGCGGTGCCTCCATGAGTCCGGTTAGCGTGTTTTGCCCTCCAGAATGATGTGACTCGGGGGACCTTTCTTACAGCCGCTTAGGTCTCACCCCGAAGCTACTACGTCCCCAGGATGGAATTGCCATACCAGCCACTTACAATTACGGCCTGACGGACCTGGTCCAGAGACCGACATCTGGGGAGGCGAACCTCACGATGCAGGAGAAGCTCGAGGGTGTTCAATCACTCCTTGAAAGGCAATTCGTTTATGATATATTGTAGATGCCCTTATTCATTGACCGATCTTCAATAGGGTCGCAAGTCATCGCCCACGAATCCTTGCCTTGGTGTCCTTCGGTATTTGGGACTGCGTACTACGTAGGCTGGATGACACGGTTGATGGAAGGGGGAAGGCCTTGCACGGGATCCGCCTACTGCCCGCACCGACCGATTGGACTGAGGAAGTCCGGATCGAAGACAAGACGTCAGGACGATCGAGGCGTGGCCGAGGGTTTGCGAGGTGGAAAATCGTGTATCCGGGTTCGTAGACGCTTGCTACCGGGGCATCCGCTGACAGCCTTGCAAGACACGACTGACGGAATCACGGAGACTCTCATCATTGCATTACCAAGCCCTTCCGGGCGAAACGGGCTTTCAGTACGTGTATAATGTTTCAATGCACTGGGGGCATCACCCAGAACTGAAATCGTAACCAGCTTGTGGAAAAAGTCGCGCACTTCAAACTCATCGCGGACGCGCTTCCTTCCATCAAGGCCCGGACATACGACTCTTCGAGGATACGTGGTTTCATTGTTGGCGTGCCATGAGAATTCCCCTTTTCACACCCACGACCCAGTACTGACCGTCTGCCGTCATGTGTGGCATGGGTCATACGCGCGGCAACTGCATAACCCTCATTCATATTGGGTAATGCCACCTTCGAATTATATAATCCGATTCAATGCTACAGTGCAATGCGAGCTGGCTCTCAGGGTTCAAGAATCAAATACCACTTAAGGGTGGGAGAGGGCGCGGGTGTGCGGGTTCTGATTGTGGAGTATCGACAGTCGAACGCATAACCTCGTTGTCGATTTCCAGTTCGGCCGAGACCGGACAGACCAGCTAGAAATGTCAGGAGTTGGCACCCGGCCAGAACGCTGAGCGACTGTCTCAGTGTGGGTCTAGTCATACTCCATGTCACACTGGACCGCAATTTCAGAGACTTGCTTCTCTCAGAGAAGTCACACTTTAAACTGAGCCACCTTCGATCCACGAACGTACATTTACGATTGGGAAGGCTTTTAGAGAAGAGCTGGATAGTGACCTCGGCCTTGAAGAGAGTATATATTTAGGGCAAGGGGTGCGACTAAACGGGCTGCTTCCGTTGGGATTAAGGGAACTCACGCATATCGGCCCTAGCACTAGTGTTAATGCTGACGCCTCAGTCAATACCGATAGACCCACTAAGAGTGGTCTCGCCCTGGCCAAGATCGGGGGACTGGGGGACCGCCCAAAGGGCCTTCCGCTTCGTCGCCATGAGGCCCAGTCCAGTCCAGTCGGTGCATTGATACCGGTGAACATGGTCGTCCTCGTTGCTCCAAAAGGGCCTCGACGCCAGTGTCGATATAAGGCGTGATCTGCGACTCCACCGGACCATTGAGATCGACTTAACCTCCAACTTTGATCTCGATCGGAACTTCTTTGAGTTCGCAATCGGCAGAGCCCTTGCCCTTGCCCTCAGGGAATACAAACTCGACCTGTGGCCTGTCACGGTTCGTAGCAGCGGTGATACCGGCAATAACTTCCTGGGAGACCTTTACGGGAGCATTCAAACTCGACAAAGGACCAACGGGGAGAACCCTGACAGAAAGGCGCCGTCGAGAACTGCTTTAGAGTGGCTGGCGGTGTGTCATACCCGGGGAAGCCGACACTACGCAACCCTTGCTCCAATAGGGTATTTTTCGGAGTTATAAAAATACCCTGGCAATAGCAGTGACGCCGGACGTGGAACTGACGCTCTCAGAAAGGTTTCAAGTGAAGGCAGGGCCGTCAATGTGCGGAAGTACGATAGAGCACACGAGAGTGAAGCCAGCGTAAGGTTTTGATCTGAGCTTGCGCAGTCGCGTTGACACTTCGGAGCGCATCGAGGCCAGGAAGGTGGCCTTCAGGTGGGCGGCCGTGCTGATCGGCGTTGTGATAATTGTTAACATCAACGAGGTTGAAATATTTCCCAAATTCCTTGCTGAAGGAATGTCAGTGCCACAACAAGGTCATTCTGAACTCGTGCTCACTTGAAGGAGGTGCCGCCGCTGCTGACCGGTCCAACGAAGTCCATGATAGCGCCAGAAGTAGTATCTATAATTGGACCGTCGGTGTCATTTGCGCCTTGTATTCCGTCAGGCACCGCGTCAGATGCACTCTCCGATTGTCCGCAACGCACCTTGCATCAAACAACCAGTGCCGTTGGAGTGGGGTCTTGTACTCTCGTTTGGAAGTTTGCACAAAAACCATTGATCACGGCGGAGGCTTGTTGCCGTGGGGGGAGCACTTGGAAGCGATTGTATTTTTGATACCGGAGACGGTTATTGAGACGCGCCCTCTCGTTTCAGGGGTATTTGAGAGTTGGAATCATTCCGAGCACTACACCTTTGGCTGTACCGGTTTCGTCTCGCTTCTTGGCTAGCTGTGGAGGAAGGGATTGATCGTCTTCGTCCCAAACTCGAGAAACGGATGCATAGCGTCCACATGAAGAAAATCAATACCGGAGTGAACGTGATTTAAAATTCCAGAGGTGAGCGAGAATGGTACACTCAGCTCACCCTCCCAAAGTTGTGAGCAGCCATTGCTTTCGTTGCCGCATACCAGGCAGATGTATTAAGAATCTGTCGGGGCTTCGTCACAGTTTGAGGTTGCGCAGCTGTAGCACTTGTGGTATCAAGGGCGCTCGGATTTTCCGCATTCTAGAGAAGAATAGGTTGATACAATGATAATAGAATGACCGAACTGACGGACGATGAGGAGTTTTGAAGAAGCACCAGCCTGACAGACGGGGGGTCGCCCAGTCGTTCGCTGCAAATACTGCAGCTGGAAGGAAGGCAATAATGATCGGGCTGAATATCAAACTTAAAGTGGACGATATCGCGATAGCGTGAAGTCAAAATGACGCCTTAAAACCTGGTCACTGACAACGGGCGGCAGTTAAAAGGGTATTAGAGCCTTGGTGTGGCTGAAGCTCGTATGGCAAGCCGCAGGACAAATATGAAGACCCGGGAGGATCTGAAAAGTGACCAAAGGCTTCCGTGGTAAACAGAAACCGGACAATCAGAGTACCGGGCTTGGGGGTTCCGGAATCCGCACGGTATTATAGGTAATTAGCTTCAACGGCTACCAAAATCCTCGAATGACAGAAGTCCTCCCAACGATAAACCACTATCACGTGAGATGAATGGCATCAAGGTCCCATACGCCACGCAGGTGGCAACGGCCGAAGACACAATAAAAGGACGACCAGGGGCCTGCCATTACACGTAGATAAAGGGTGGCAGTCTTGCCAGATGCGGAGAGTCCATACATCCTCGTTGGCGCGTAATCGGTGGAGAGGCACTGCTCGGTTGTTTGAGCGAGGCAAGTGTAGCTAAAAAGTCAATAGGATGTCTGAAGAAGCCATCCGAGGATTCCAACGTCTACTCAAATAATCTTGGTTGTGTAGTTATTCGAAGGCTAGTGCCCTGCGAGCCGAGAAATTGGACCTGAAGCGAGTATTCCTCCAAGCAGGAAGTGACTATTTGCTGGTGATTGAGTCGTTGCATGCGTATGACGACCCGGTGATTTCCATCGCGGTCGACGAATGATCGCTTTGCCCGTGGTCGACGACACTCTACCGTGGAGACGACTCTAGAATCACTTGATATATTACATTTATACCTGTAAACGCCACAAGACGTCGCAGGTTGACGCAGCTGGTGAGTACGGTTCACATCTACGACAACCGACCGCTAGGGTGACGATAATACGTTCAACGCTCGCACAGAGGCGTGTACAGAGAATGTTCTATGCGATAAATTTCTAGCTCGTCAAAGAAGTGGGGCATGAGGGCTGAGAACAAAGGATTCAAACTTTGGAATCGGACGTGGCAATAAGGATATGAAGCTCAAGGAAGTCCACAGGACATCGACATTCGCCTGGTCGCCCGCTGCACATCTCCCACAGCTCGCTACTGGTACCGTCGCTGGCGCTCTCGACGCTTCCTTCTCAGACGAATCGCGCCTCGAAATATGGACCCCAGACTTTCTCGATCGCGCAGAATACGACCTTGGCAGCGACGGTTACCCTCCGGCTTCAGCCTCGGTCTCTGTCGATGCCAGGTATGTTCTCTCGTCGCTGCGCCCCCCGTTGACCGTGGCCGACGATGATGCGCAGATTCAACCGACTCGCCTGGGGTGCCGCTGACGCTGCTCGTCCTCACGGCCTACTAGCAGCTGGCATGGAGAGCGGCGAGCTCGCTCTCTGGGATCCCACTAGGATTCTTGCCAATGACGAGTTAGCAATTAGCATTTCGTGTCACACGTATAGTCTTGACGCTCCTCCAGCCCGTCAGACACACTTATTATGAAGAAAAAAAGCCATGATGGACCTGTTCGCGGTCTCGATTTCAACCCCGTCGCAAAAAACCTGCTCGCCTCGGGCGCGACTAATGGTCAGGTCAGTGTAGGCTTGGAGGCCACCTTTCGAGTCCTTAATTACTGACACTCTTGCGTCACCTCCAGATTTGGATCTGGGACTTGAAGGATCCCTCGACCCCTTACAGCCCAGGTGGCCGCAGCACTCGTTTGGATGAGATTACTTCTCTTTCGTGGAATAGCGTTGCACAGCAAATCCTTGCATCGTCCAGCGGCACTGGCTATACTGTCGTCTGGGATTTGCGAGGCAAGCGAGAAGTTGTCGCGCTCACCTATTCCGGCACCAGTGGACCTATGCAAGGCAGCCGAAGGGGACAAAGTGCCGTTGCCTGGCATCCCGATAATGTACGCTGTCGATTTCCTCCAATTTCTTGACCTGTCGCTAACACCAGTCACCTTCAGAGCACTCGTCTCGTCACAGCATCAGAGGACGATGCCTCACCTATTATCATGCTCTGGGATTTGCGAAATGCTCGTGCTCCGGAAAAGGTGTATAGCGTCCTTAATTATATTGATGGGTGGTTGACTTTTGACTTTTCAGATCCTGAACGGTCACGAAAAAGGGGTTCTTTCGTTGTCGTGGTGCAAGCAGGACGCAAATCTCCTTCTTTCTTGCGGTAAAGACCAACGGACCTTGGCCTGGAATCCCGACACAACAGAGATCATCGGCGAGGTGCGTTCATACGATGGGAGGCCCATTTCCTTCCTCACACTCAATAGGCACCTGCTGCGTCGAACTGGGCTTACCAAGTGGAATGGTGCCCGCGTAATCCCGATTTGTTGGCAGTCGCTTCGTTTGACGGTAGCGTCGTAATTCACTCTCTTCAATCGACGCAGGAAGTAGCTGCAGAGCCACCGGTAGCCAGTTCCTCGGATGATATTTTCAACCCCAGCTATCACCAGAACTTCGAAAGCTCTCTCTGCCTGAAGCAACCCCCCAGATGGTTATATCGCCCCGTATCTGTCAATTTTGGCTATGGTGGGACTCTCGTCACGGTCAACAATCTTTCGGGCGCATCAGGCCAGAACCAGAGCAGCTCAGTCCATATTCACAAGGTGGTCACCGAGAACAACATCGTTTCGCAGGCTAAGAAGCTCGAGAACACTTCTAGTGATCCCACCGCTCTTGCTGCCCTCGCTAAGGCGAACAGCGAAGCTCACGGTGCTGACAAGGATGCTGCCGCCACCTGGTCGGCGCTCGCAAGCTTGTTCGACACGTCTTCAAAGGACGAGCTCATCGCCCTTCTCGGCTTCTCCAAGGACCAGATCGTTCAACAGGTCGAAGACGCCGTCAAAGCACTTCAAGTGCAGTCGCGTACTCAAGTACTCGCAAAGTCACCACTCGCACCCGCTGAAGAACCTGAAACTCCTACTTCCCACAATGCATCTTCTGTCGCCTTTAATGCGCCAGAAGCGGCCACGACGCCTGAGGTGGTATCCAGCGAATTAGCGACCACCGAAAGCAGTTCACTCTTTGGAGACGATATTACTGGAACTCCCGCTGCTGGAGATGCCTCTGCCGATTTCTTCAGCTCTCTCGGGCCCATTCCTAGCGCCATCCCCGACCACCTCCGCGTTCCACACTTCGACCCTTCCGCTGAATCATCCGCAGCTGCAACGCAAGGCTCGCCATACTCGTCGGTCGCACCTTCCGAGGTGCTCAAGAGTCACACGTTCAATATCTATCCTGATGGAGAATCTAATGTCGATCGCCTCGTCACCAAAGCATTAGTCTTGGGGGACTTCGACTCTGCTGTCACCCTCTGCCTCTCGGCGGAGCGATTCACAGATGCTATCTTAATCGCGACGAAAGGCGGGCCAGAGTTGTTGAAGAAGACTCAAGCCGCTTATTTTGAGCGTCGCACGATCTCACTGCCTTACCTCCGTCTCTTCCAATCGATCGTTGGCAATGACCTTGCCGATATCGTTCAAAATGTGGATCTCAAAGAGTGGCAGGTGATCTTTGTTATCCTGTGCACATATGCCCCACCCGACGAGTTTGCGACGTTGGTCGAGCAGCTGGGATTGAGGTTGGAGTTCCAGGGTAACTTGGTCAAGACTAGTGGTGTAGATGATGCGGAAAGCAAAGCTAAGCGTTTGAGGAAGCATGCCACGCTGTGTTATCTCGCTGCTGGCAGGCTCGAGAAGGTCGTCGATATCTGGGTGGAGGAAATGGTGGAAGAAGAGGAAACTGCGGATGCCGACGCGAAAGGTGCTTCTCGGTATACAGTTCATGCTGAAGCCCTTCAAAGCTTCATCGAGAAGGTCACCATTTTCCGTGCCGCGGTCAAGTACCACGATACCGAGATGGAGCAACCTACTGCCTCAGAGGTCGTGGCAAGGGCTGGAGCGAGAACATATAAGCTTGCTTCTCTTTATGACCGGTACTTCGAGTACGCAGATTTATTGGCGACTCAGGGACTTATGGACTTGGCCGTCAAGTACCTCGCTTTGACTCCGAAGGACTACAAGGGTACAGGTGACAAGGTAGATGTGTTTGAAATCGGGAGGGAGAGGCTGCTTGTTGCTGCTGGTCAGGAAGCGCCAATACAACGGCCAACTGCTGCCACCTCAACCGCAGCCCCGGCAATCCCTAGTAAAAGTACATCGAGATTGCCATCAGCACCCTCATATGGCTACGGTGTACCTCCAGTCACCACTCATCCGGGTCACACCCCGTATGCTCCTTTGGGGGGTGCGCCTGCACCGGGGCCTGCAGCATATTACCCGAACGGCTATGGTAGCGCGACCGGCAGCGGGTATGCGCCATACCAATCTCCATATGGTCGTCCTCCTGGCCCGAACCAGCCTCCGCCATCAATGGTACCTCCCCCTGCCGGCTTTTACAATACAGGAAACACTCCACCAGTCAGTAGCGTACCGACTCCTTCTAATACGAGCGTCCCTCTTCCAGCGGCACAACGAAAGGATATTCCCGGTTGGAATGATGCACCTATCGTCGCAGATAAGAAGCCCGTAGTCCCAGCGACACGATCGGCTATCCCGGGCCCATTCCCGAATGCACCGCCTGCTCCTAGTGTCCCCTCATACATGCAACCTACACAGTACCAGCCTAGCGGTATTCCTCCACAACCAAGGGCAGGATCTGCGGCAGGTCATTCGGTGCCGCCTCCACCTAGAGCTGGTGCTCTCCCGCCTCCAGCTGGCCGTGGAATGGGGTCGCCACCTCCACCGGCTGGCGTTCCTCCTCCACCAAAGGCAGGCTCGCACCACCTACCCCCTGCTGCTCTTCCACACCAGCCTCCCAACCCTGGATACGGACATCGTCCTGCTTCTGCCGGGCCACCGCAGAACCCATACGGAGCTCATCCTCCTTCGGCTGCGCCACCACCGGCCACTGGTCCCTACGCTCCTCGTCCAGGCTCTGTGGGACCGCCCGGAGGAAGGCTGCCTCCACCACCTGTGGCAGCAGCAAGCGCTTACGCTCCTCCATCGGGTGCGGTGCCCAGCCCGTATGCCCCACCACCACAGGCAACTGCCCAACCAGGACCCTACGCACCTCCGCCTTCTGGTGGGATGGGACTCTCGACCCCACCCCCTCCAGCCCATCGCGCCCCTCCGCCTCCAAGGGCAGCCGGAGCACCGCCGACCATCCGGGCAGCGCCTCCTCCCAGTGGTAGCCATTATGCCCCTCCACCAGAAGCGGCCTCCGTGTCTCCACCTCCCCAGGCGGCTCCTGCTCAACTAGCCCCTCCACCGAAACCAGCAGGACCTAAATATCGTGAGTCCTTGCTTTGATGAATCGTGGAGTATACGCTGACTGGGTCCCAGCTCCTGGAGATCGCTCACATATTCCTGATTCTGTGAAGCCCATTTATCAACTTTTTAGTGATGAGTTGAATAAATTGAAGGCCACTGGGGTGCGTCCTCTATCTCCGGTCACTGAGCGTGGATCCAAACTTTATTCCAGCCAAAACGGCTAGCTGAGGATACCGAACGCCGAATTAGCGTGTTGTTCGATTCTCTTAACTGTGCGACGCTTTCCATGCCTGTGGTGGAACAGCTTTTTGGCTTGTATCAAGGTGCGCAGCTGAGACCACTTGTGAGTCGCAGAAATTAACCATCTCCACAGCATTCCAAGAACAAAACCCCCAACTCGCGTTACAGATCCACTTAGACATGCTCACAAAGGGTGCACGTGGCGGTGATGACATTACCGTCTGGATGCCTGGAGTGAAGCAATTGATCAACAGGATGCTGGCGTAGTACGGACCTCGACTAAAGCAGGACTGCCAACTACGATACGAATCGTCGTGATTGTGATGACCAGGCCCTCGTTATAATATTTCATTGCGGTTGTCTCCGTACAGTGGTTCGTGAAGGGTCCCGAATTACATCAAACAAGGTACGGACATGACCAAGTGAAACAATAACGAAAGTAGGAATGGTATATCGGATATCATAGTTATCGCTGGTGATGGGCGGCCACAATAGTAGAATATAATAGTCCAACAGTTGATAAACCAACACATGAGTCAAGACTTGGGTCATCAAGGTCATAGGTGAGAGAGTGTGTGAGCAACAGTTATTATCATTAAATGCGGGTTGGTTGATAACTTTTGATGTTGAGGAGTTATGCGTCGCCTCGGTTCGCGAGGGCCACTCCAGCACTTGCGCCTAGGCCCGAGGTAGGACGTCGAGGTCCACCAAATCCTGTCGAAGGAAAGGAAGGCTTAGTTGCGCTGGGAGGCAATAAGTCGCGCGCGGTGAAGCGTCCGCCTGGGATGCCTATCAGAAACACTTTTAGAATATGGGAGACAGGCAAATAAATAGACGCTAACCTTCAAACTCTGCCTCAGGCTGTACGTTAACCTGAACCGAAGGTGAAGGTGGCACGCTAGGTGATCGCATGGAAGTCGACGGCGTGCTACCGTGGGATGATTTAGAGCGATTCGAGCTTCCGGATTTGGTAGCGCTTGATGCCGAGAGTGCGTCCGATTTCCGTCGTTTGGACTTCGGAGTTTTGGAATTGGGCGTCGGTTGACTTTCAAGATTGGTAGGTGGTGTGGGCGTATTAGAAGCTAGTGTACGACTCCGATCCCCTTCTGCTGACAGTGACGCCGAAGTGCGCGAATGCTTTCGAGAATGAGAACTGCTATTCTGTCCAGCTCCGCGCTGAGTGGTATATACCGCAGCATCGAAATCGGCTACTCCTTCATCTTCCAGTTCGTTTTGCGCTGGTAGTTCGTTGGTCTGGCCACCTACGAATGGCCCAAACCCATCTGCAACAGGCGATATATCACCCCCGCTACCAACGAACCCCTCAAATTCGTCCGGATTCTGATGGGTATTCAAAGTACCCATCTCAGCGAGCCTTTTTAATTCTCTCCTCTCCTTGCGCCGAGCTCTGCGCTCCTCCGTTTCGAGTCGCCCACGCTCGGCTGCCTCTTCAGCTGCCAATTGCTCGTCTGTGACATCAGGAGCCCATCTTTGTTGCGCTATCGCAGTAAAGGCGTTTATAGCGTCATCAGCAAGGGGTGCTGCATCTGAGTCGAGAGTGGACGTGGAACTGAGACCCAGGTTACGCGCCCTAGAACCTCTAATGGGTCCCTCCTCATCTTCTTCGTCATCTCCGGCGGGTACTTGCCGCCTTCCGAAGAGATCAACGCCGAATATACGTATATTTTTGCGCGTCTTTCGCTTGGTCTTCTTCTTGCGCCGTGCACCTCCTACGTTCGAATGCAACGACATGGTTTCAGCTTCGTGATCGGTCATCGGTTCATCGAGGAGTCGTTCTAGCTCTTCGCGCGCAGAACGCGGACCTCCAGCTTGTTGGTCGAGCTCATCGTCCGAGTCAATACCACGACTGAGACAGGGGAGACAAGAAGCAAGAGTGGCCCTAAAAGAGTCAGACCAGCCAAACGAGTCCATGATCGCGTCGCTAGCTCTCCTTGTAGAGAGCCGAGGTGTGGGTGAGTTCAGGATTTGCAACTGACCGGGACCCGTGTTTACCGGTGTTCCATGTGATGGCGTATGCTGCGACGTGGATAGCAACTGGTAGCTCACATAGCTTTTGACACGTCGTTGCAAACCCACAGGCAATCACAGGCAATCACACAAGCAACTCCGCCATTGAGGCACCCTCTGGGCCAAAGGCAGATAGTTTTCTTTGGGCAATTGTAAAACGTTGACCATATATTCCCATAATGTGTGATTTATTTGCTATGCAGTATACTTTTGACGGGGTTCAGCCCAGCACGCCAAGCTGAACAGCCGTGCGCTGTGGCTCATCAACTCTCGCAGATGCAGTTGATTCAATCATTGAATCCCTCAGCTAACCAGCACGGTCCGGTTATAAGTGGATATCGAGATCTATACCCTGAACGAGAACCGCATAGGGTGCCTAATACTACAATGGTGACATCACAAGAGTTCCTCAGAGGTCGCCACGTTTATCAATGATACAACACCTTTTTATCCTTAGCAATGAAACGAGCAAGATAATTGATCAATGCCGCCGTCTCTTCGCCAGTTGGCCGGATCCATTCTGTATTGCCGGTTAGTACAGCTCCAAGGACAAAATAAAGGACAAGCAAACGCAACCTGTTGGTACCGAATATCCATAAGTGCCCGTATCGCGAAGATGTAGTGAATACGAGTACTTGATTCCTTGATATCCATACGTCCAGTCGATGACATCCCCTGGAGCACTGAATAGACCGAACTTAGTACATTCCACCAGCGTCAATAGAAGATTTATATACCTGTACATTGTCTCACACAGCCGACCTGTGGAAAACTGACGTCCATGAATTTTGAAGCCTGCTTGAGCGGCTCCCAATGCGGCTTCGATGAGATCCTCCGCATCAGGTGGATAGATTTGGCAGCTGTAAGAGTATGGTGCAGAGACTGTCGCGCGTGTGAACCTAAGAGCGATCCAGATGCAAATAGACGTACGAATTTGCCCATATGCTCGCAGGTCGAGAAATGCAACAGACTTGCCTCGTCCACCAATTCTGTGAGTAATATAGGTGGCAAGGGCGTTGACCTCAAGGGACTCGAATGGCCTAGTGCCGGGGTACCAATGCGAGCAGGGATCAGGGGCCTTTTGCCATTTATATCCCTGGACAGAAATCGTTAACCCAGCTTTATAACGTTTTAAAACAAGCACCTACCCAGTTACTGTTCATGTCAATACCTGTGCAGTCAATCCTTCCGTCGTGCGAAACAATTTGTCTAGTTTTGTACCATAACCTGTCGCTGGTACGTGTGTATTCGTAGCCATCCGGGTTAGGGTTTGGGATAATATGAAATTCGTAGAGATCCAGAAGGTGGCCGAGGGTAAATCCGACGTGATCGGGGTGTTGTTCGGAGGGATCAACGGCTAATGCATGGGCGAGATACAACGACGTGGTAGCAGCGACCCATTCTCTTGCGTGCTGTGGACCAATTATGACAAAGGCGTGACGATGCTTTCCATGCTTTCGCTTGGCAATTTTGATGCCTTCAAGCGGTCGCCCCTCGAAAGAGTTGCCCATATGGAACAAGGAGGTGATCTCTGGGAATTCGTTTGCCAGTCCCTGGAGGAAAGTGGATATTTCATCGGAAGAATGATAATCCGAGTGGAACGTGCTGTTCAGCAACTTCAAATCAGAAAGCACCAACGGCTTTGGAGAGTCTTTGGTGTCCCTTAGTGACGCTTCGAGAACAGATGAGACGTTGAGAGGAAGAATCGTATGAGGGTATGATGCCAATTTTGCATGCGAATCGAGTTTGTGGGGAAAATACGCATCGATATACGTGGGTGTCGATGCCCAAATATCGACATCCAGATCCTGCAGAGTATAAATTATGAATCTCAGCCGTAAGCGCCTGTCAGCCGATTTCAAGTTGGCACACGACTCACCTGGAGGAGCCGCAAAAGTTCACGGTTTGACTCGTACCTTCTCACTTCCCCTGAGTGCTCATGGGTGAAGTGGTCATATCGCAACCCCTCCTCTGCTGTGATGACTTCCTGTTCGGATGGGATGGACCCCGCATGTACGGAAACAGTAAGCAGAGTGAGCCCCCAATAGACGAGTGTGAATCTGCTAGCCCATTTCATGATGGCCGCAACAGTCGCTCAAGAGGTGAGGTCAACGTGCGATATCTTTGTCACCCACCTGCGGCGAGGTCGGCTTCTCGGCCGGAAGCGGGTGTGGTATTACATACTATTAGATAACTCTACGGAAATCCAGATACACTGAACTACATGAATAGGGACCATCGTGCGTTGTCACACTATGGATATATCATAAGGAATCTTGAAACGTTAGCTGGCTATGCTTATCGAGGTTATAAGTGCCTATTCGCTCCAGCCGGACTCCGCCATTGTCTGAATTTGGCGTGCGGGGTTTACGAGGCTTGAAGATGAGGTCGTGGAGGAAATTGTACTAAGGACGGGTTCAGGATTCGGGAACTTCTACTTGTGAAGACGTACATACCGTTGTAGGTGTAGTTGATTGCGATTCTCCCTGCTCAACTATAATGGGCTTCATCCCCCCGTCAGGATAGAAGGTTCCCCCAGGAGTGGAACCAGAATAGTGGGGAGAGATGACCACCACGTCCATATCCCATGGAGTGGAAGTGGTTTTGATACGACTCGCCCTGTCCCGTGTTCGGCCGTTATCATCACCAGGAGCTGGCCCTACTTCATTGACCGTAGTCCTCTCCACAAAAATTTCCACGTTGTCCTGATTGGCTAGCAACGGTCTAGCAAACCATGGTCTCCCACCCAAATTGCGAGTGAAACAGTAGATAACTGCATTGCTAATCCCCATGCAGAAAAGCAACGTAATGCACGCCAAAAGGACGGGTAAAGAAATGGTGCTACCATCGAGCTGAATGAACCTGCAGATCAAGACGGGAAGGACGACAAGGTTGTACACCACCGGGTACCATAACATCTTCTTCGCAATTCTACGAAGATTCGCCTGAGGAGAATTGATCCCACTCTGGCTAGACCCGGTGGTGTTGGATGGAGAAGCCAATCGGAGCGTGAACCGGTACCCGAATTGGCCTGGTGTTATGAGCAGATTTCCACGAAGCGTAAGCCAGACTGGAATATACATCAGTGTGATGATAATGGCGGCGATAAGCATCTAATAACCGGAGGTCAACACTCCTTTGTGACGATGGAATTAAGTAACGCACGGGCAGATAATGCAGCAACGCCCGTTCGATGCTATATGCATCGGTGATGAAGCACCAAGCCCCAGCCACACCATAGTACGGGCCTTTGTTCAAAACCTTCCCGAGTACAGCTGCCCCAATGACGTTCATCATAATAGAGAAGGTCCTGAAGGGATGGTATGTTATTAAACAGGGGGAAAACAACCAATGTAAAGTACGTACCAACCACAGATGAGGATGACGACGAGTACGGGAGTGGTCATCCGTTTCCCAAGGCAAATCGTAGAAAAGGTATGAACAGAGATAACCGCATTCCTAAGTCCTATTAGGTGGGCCTCTGACGTGTAAGGCAAGGTTCAGCTCACCATACTCCACTAGCAACGTCTCCAAATGTAATAAGACCAGCTTGCATCCAACAAGCCATTCCATTTTCAATCCCTCCCAGATGCGCCCATCGTGCTTGGATCAGAACTCCCAAAGCTTGCACAAGATCGGACAAGATGAGGCAAATGATGAAGATTCTGCAGTGGTGCTGGTCAATGAATACAGACATACCCACAGAGAGAAGTACTAACCCCAGGTGCATAGGGGGGAACATACGCTCCGCTGACACCGCTTTCCAGCGCCCTTGCGACGGAGTTAAAGGAGTGACGGGCGGCGTGACGGGTGGGTTGTCCTGTGGATAGGTCAATTTCATCCCTGTAACCATGGAAGTAGGTCGCACCGAAATAAACCTCCTATCTGCGAAATGACCCGTCGTGGGTCGCCCACTCCTTCTTGAGAGGAGATATTGAAGGTGAGAGACAAACGGAGCGAATGTAACATGAAGAAGGTGGATGAGCAGGAGAAAGGTCATGAAGACCCCGAGAGCTCCTATGGTGGCCATGACCTTGAAGGCTGGTCAGCTTTTGGATTGACCCCATTGTGTATCGGGATATCGGGACGTAAGGAGACCACTAACACAAACTCCTGCACGAATACCCTTGGTGAAAGTGAACGCGAGTCCATCGCTCGACATGCCGGGCTTCACCGGTGACCAGAAGAGTGGGCTAGGCGGTCAGTCGAGGACGTGGTACGGGGGTTCTTGAAGCTTGTTCTTGAAGCCTTGCAGACGAGCGGGCGCTTTTGGTGGGAGTTGGAGTGTGAGAGTGGGGAGTGGGAATGCACCGCCATGGTATAAAGAACCTCCTCACGGTGCTCACGAATCAGGCACGAAGAGATGGTCGTTCTATTATTTTAGCGGAGCCTAAAGCGTCCAGTGGGGAGTCCGGATCGGGGTCTGGATCAGATGTCAAATGGTGATTTGATACCCCAGATACAATCTAACCGACTATTTACCGCTGGACCTTCTCACAAACCCGGACATCTGGCACGCCGCTCTCCACGGCCAATCCTTTATCCGAATATATTCGGTCTCGGAAACATGACACCCAATGTGACAGCAATTGGATTGATACGGGCTCCAAATTGTTTTGACGGTGTGTATGAAAATTAGTCCGCAGGTCCTTGTTGCCAGCGTTGTAAGATGACTAGGGGCACCTGGGAAGCCCCTGTCCTGATATCAAGCGGTCTTCCCTCTTGGCAGATTTATCCGCGAGTCCGATCGGAACTCCCGTCGACTTTGATCCAATCTCGTTTGCCGAAAACCTCGTCTGTGTCTGTCTGTCGGTCCCGTCCCACCCGGTCCCGAATTAAGTTTGTTATTCAATAACGGAGTTGATCATTTCGTAGGTTCCAGGATTGCCATGTCGGGAGCCATGTGGTGTGGCGGAGGTAAGTCGAAGTCCAACTTTAAACAAAGAATAATTTTGGCTCACGGGGCATTCAAAGTAAAGAGTATGATGAAAGGTATTCACAAACCAGATGGGAGCAGTTTGACATAAGGCTCAGACCGCATGGCGCATCGGATGTCCCAGCCGGATGTCCCAGTGCAGGAAGGAAGCAAATGGGGAGGTCAAGCGACATATTGCCGCATATTCTAACTAGGCAATATTGTGACCTCTCCTATTCCACGCAGTTTATTGAAGCCCCAGATGGGTAGTAAGGCTTGATTCCAGAGCGGCCAAGCACATGCTGAGAATCAGAGACAATGAGGTAGTGCACGTAGGGCTCAGACATCCCACGGGTGATCATCTAGCTCGACACAAATACTATAATTTCATCATACTCTTTGAATGCCCTGGTTTATGAATTCCTCGGCAAATTTCAATAGTTCATATCCGGGCAGTCACAACGGCCCCGACTTTTTCTGGGACGCTTGGACTACTCAACTGTCACTGGCCGTCAAGCCAAGACACCGGAGAATACCGAATGCGAATGCGACGGAGCCTATGAAACCAGCTGGAGGGTAAGAACTCTGAATCTCGCCGTTCCCACTCCATTCGCAGATATTGGAATATGATATTTTATTAGCAATACCACCTCACAACAACCTGGCGTCGAATTGGTGATGCTGTTTCCACGTAGGGGACGGGATAGTGCCAAACCACACCTGCCTCCACATCGAACTGGATGATGGACGGCTGTGGTGCTTTACATACGTTGAATGGTGTCGGGTCGAGATCGGAATGGACAAAGTGACATTGTAAGGTGGTACCCGATGCCGCCCATACAATCCCTTGTCGGCAGGCTATGTACTCGATGTCCTTCTCCACCGAACACGAGTGAGACGCATAAAGATCCTCGCCAACCGGCAAAGAGTAGTGATGAATCATAGTGCCCAATGGACTGTCCCGTGACGGCCGGTAATTAGACGACCGCTGACAGAGCACTGCCTGGACGGTCGGACGAGGGAAGTTGTAATCGTCGATATAAGCCGAGGCCAGTAGAGGCGAGGGGAGAGTCGGTCCCTGTCGCTGAAGCGGTAATCGCATTGGACAACCGTCCAGCGAGAGCTTGCCGTCTCGACCTTCCACAATACGATGAGCAATCAACTCAGGAATTGACCCCAGGTTCGTGGAAAGAAATGTCAGCAGGCATCCTTTGGAGATCGTCCAATGTCGCAAGCGATGCCCATGCTAACACCACATGTCAATTTGAGAACAGGAGGAATTAATAATACAAACGTACCGGCGGACAATATACAAACAAGGAAAGATAATCCTTAGTCCAATTGAAGATAATGAGAGTTACTGCATCCGATCCAAGCTCAGTTTGCGAGCGGCTCTGCAGAGCAGCATAATCTCCATCTACAACGAAGCGGAGCCGAGGACCTCCTAAAGGCAATTCGATCTCTTTCAAGAGTTCAAACACCGCATTCAGTTTTCCCTCTCTCTCAAACACCCTGACTTGATAGAAAAGAACACGTTCACTATGGAACCATGGTTAAATTTTCCAGTTTGTGAGTAGTTAGGAAATATACTTACTACTTTGCCCCTAAATTAGCGAGAGAGAGTACTATTGTGTCTGCGTCGATTGCCTGTGCGTTTACGTGGAGCAGGTGGTCACCAGCCCTCTCCCACGGAATATCGGCATAGCCAATGGTTTGTCCCGTCCAGAGATCGACACACAAAATTGTGATCGATTTATGTCGAGACTCGAGTTGAGGCTGATCAGCCGCCGCAGTCGCGAAGAGCCATCGTGTCCCAGGAGCCGATGTCATCGCGTCACCATGGGTCATATATTCGAACGTGACCGTCTTGAGGATGACAGGGACACCGTAGAGCAAGTCGGCTATAAAATACTGGTATCGTTTTGCCGCATCCGCAAGTTCTTGCGCTGTGAACGTCGAAAAGGCCGCTACTCTTGGGAGATGAGCCGGAGCTACCGCGTGACGCCAATAGGCCGCAGAAGATTTGGCGAGAAAATAGAATATTCTGCAGGTCTGTTGGCGCGTCGGAGGTGTCAAGAAAACGTGGTGGCGTCGGGTCGACGGAAGGGCGTACCAGAGACAAGTTGAAAAGATCAAACACGAATAGATATCGCGCAACAAGAAGCAGAACGTCGTCTGGGAGCTCGGTCAACAGCATCGGCTGTCGTCCTTGTTGGGAAGCAGAGCTGGAGGACGGCTACGGGTCGCCTCCGCGCCGCGCTCGTTGGAGAGGGTAAGGGTCAAGGAGGGTGAGGAGGGTTTTGCATGGGATTCCATTTGTGGTCAAGACATTCCTCGTGGTGGCCGGTCCCTCCGCAGAAAGCATCCCCCGTATTCGGGTGGCGAGCTATTCAAACGTCGCCAACGTCGCCTCTTGCTCCCCGTCCCCACTCACTGCCCGGTGGCGCTGATCGAGGGTCGTTACTAATCCCTGTATATGATATTATTGGCATCTAACTACGCCAATACTCAAGCTCCTGCTCTATTACTATCTGCCATTAGAGAAAATCTTTGGGAAATAGAAACGTGTCCACCAAGGTATACCCTACAAAGCAGCGTAACTTTACAACACCAGTACTCCCCACAAGACGCGAGAGATATCAACGTAGAAGTCCATTCAAGTATATGGGTTTGCCCTAGTCCCAAGGATCCCGATACTCCCTCCGCCTCTGTTTCCTGGCCCTCGGCTGGGGAGCCACAACAGGCTGAACAATTTGGGGTTGAACGATTCCCATATCCGGTGGTGGTTGAGGGAGTGGTTGAGGAAGAAAGGGTAGTTGAGGAAGAAGAAGGTTGGGTTGAGGAAGAAGGGGTTGGTACGCATTGAAGTTCGCTGGAAGGGGCATAAAGTCATATGGTTCAAAGTACGGATCTACACCGCCAAAGGCATCATGGTAATGCGGCAATACCGGAAGTGGGGCCGGAGCCGGAGCTGGAGCTGGAGCTGGAGCCGGCTGAAGGGCGATGGGAACAGCGGGAGCTACAGGCGGGGCTGGCCGATTGATAGGATGCCTTGGAGGGAAAATAGGTGCTTCCAACCATGGGCGTAGTATTGGGGCTGGCATGGCTGGCATGGCTG
>Ga0307513_10004223_pt1 | contig 19217 bp, 11 predicted proteins | sample 15_EM_MG_FD_202174 | JGI IMG/M metagenome (GOLD analysis project Ga0307513, IMG submission 202174) | Populus trichocarpa ectomycorrhiza microbial communities from riparian zone in the Pacific Northwest, United States - 15_EM | ecosystem: Host-associated > Plants > Roots > Unclassified | place...
ATATGACATTTTTAAAATACTCTACGAAACATCGATGAAAATAACTCTAAACTATAATTAGATTTAATAAATAGTTAATTAAATTATAATTATGACTAGATTTGGTTTCATGCACTATATATAGCATTATATCCTAGTAAAAGAGATCTAATATTTATCATTTTAATAATTTAATTCATTCTATTAATATTTCTTTCACGTATCAATATTTTGTTGTTATAATCAATATAATTATGTATATAATCTCGTTTATGGTTTATCATATATATATATATATATATATATATATTAACTTGCCATCAATGTTTTAATATTTATTTATTAATTGAATTTAAATTAAAAATCTATATCCAAAATATAAAAACTCTAGTTTAGTGGGTTTTTTTTTAAAAAAAAAATCTTATGCCTATCAAACCTATCTGGTCTTTTGGCCAATGCAAGCCTAGACAAATGTATGTAAACGAGGTGTTCCAAAAAGCATAATCTCATTCTCAAACAAAGCTCAAAGCTGGAAGCGACAGTGTTTGGAAACGCAGGTCAATTCGTATTTTAAAATAATTTTTTTTTTTGCTAAAAGTTTAATTTTTTTATATGTTTTGGATCATTTTAATGTCTTGATCTTAAAATTGATTTTTTTTTAAAATGAAAAACATCATTTTGATGCATTTCAGTATGAAAACACTTTGAAAAGCAACCGCAACCACACTCCCAAACAGACTAATCCCAAACGATTTGGTTTCTACATAACCACAAACAACACAATAACACCCATAAACACACCACCTCAACTATTTTAGAATATACACACCGCGATGGCTTGTTTATGCACACAAATTACAACTCTACAAGTTAATAATAGTAAATTATTTTTATATAGATATAAGAAAGAGAGTAAAAATGATTTTTATACTGATTCAACACTAATAGCAAGAGAGTAAAAATGATTTTTATACTGATTCAACACTAATAGCCTACTCCACTTCCTAAGTGATAAGCTTGAACTTGTAATCACTTACATTCTATTTCACGGGATAAACCACATCTTACAATGAATCATTTTATAGAATCAAGATTCAAACCTCTACAACATATTTTATTTATTTATTTTGGGCTTAAGATCAAGACCACCAATTTTTTTTTACATGAAAATATTGAAACCAGCTAACCCTTTTTCATTGATATAGACTAAAAACCAATATGAGCTCTCATAAAAGCTCACAACTAAAACCCAAGCAGTTATAATCTCACTTATATTTTAACAATAAATTTCACTTAAAAAGAGTGAAAATAATATACCATCACAAGAAAGATTATAAAATGAAATCTCATGTTCTTAGTTGGTGTAATCTAACTTTTTAGGTGAGGTATATGTGCAATCAATGTGTATGAGAATAATCAAAAGTAAGCTCAAAGTAGAAAGGGGATCATTATATAAGAATATGAATTTTTTAGCTCAATGATTGTGACAAACTTATAAAATATATAAGAAGAGGTTTATTTATATAAAAGAAGGCTAGTAGCCATTTAGAGTAACATAGAATAGACCAAAAAATTTGAATTTTGGAAGTTTAATATACCATATGGTTCAAGCAAGACAATGTAAAAAATATATCATCCATGAGGTAAGAGTGGCAACATGGAGGGGGAGATTTGAAATGCTTGTCTTGTTTGTCTTAGTTAAAAATGGGAGAAAATATAATTTTAAATTTAAATATAGGTATAAGTACAAAGATATTCAAGTTTTGGTGTATGAACAAGCTAGGTACAACTTTGATATATTTGATCACAAAAGATAATAAATATTTTAAGCTCATTCAAGTACTAAGATCGCTAGCCATTTATGCGAGGAAAGTCACTTAGTATCTAGAGGATTTAAGAAAGGTTTATGTAGTTGAGTTGTATAGTTTACTTTTAACACCCCGTGATTTTTTTATGCAACTTCATCTTTTCCTTTAATTATATCTACAAGACAATCTTCTGACCGGGGAATTGTCTTCTCCTACTAGGGAGATACATGTAAAATGAGGTGATTTTTTTTTACATTGACAGAATCTCCCCTATACAATGTCCTTCCTAACCAACACACAATAACACAAACTGCAGATTTCTCATGCATATCAACCATGTAAAGGATTTTATATTTAAAATAAGTATTTTTTTTAATCTAATAAAATTTCAGTAGAGTTTATCCTGTATGGGGACCCCACTTAAAATTTTATCTCGTATTAATACTTGCAAACATAACAACAACTCAACACATTTACTTATGCACCAATACTCATAGGTAGCCTTAATAACTGATCCAACCTCGGATGTCTCTTTTGATTTTCAAGAAAACATCTCCAATTACTACTCACATCACTTCAACTCATTGTTCATACTTATTCAAACACATTATTATTCATTTCATTCTATTAATCTATATCTCAAATACAATTTCATATTTTTCTATATTTTCAACTTACAATTTAGCATACAATTTCACATTCCTTACTATCATTATGCATCCAATATATCCAATATATATATATATATATATCATTTTTCCATTTTACCAACTTGCTAACCAAGACACAACATATATAACTATTTAAATCACAATCTTGCAATCAATTTTTAAATTTCACAACATCGTTGTAAAACCTAAATATTTACACAAATCTATCAATTCTCATACTTCCATCTTTCAATATTTACAACACATAACCCAATAACTAAACATTTTATTTTACATGAATCACAATCATGATTAAACACAATTCCATCAATTTCCATACTTCTATTTCCCCACATTTAACAACATAAACTAATACCTAAACAACTTATTCCACATGAATCACAATTAAGCATAACACACTACCATCATCATACCAATCTAATTTAAGCAAAACAACATTAATTAAAAACCAAAACTTATACAATTTCACCAATTTCTATACTTCTATTTCCCCACATTTTACAAACATAAGTTATTACCCAAACAACTTATTCCAAATGAATTACAATCAAGAATAACACACTAACATCATCACACCAATCCAGTTTAAGCATAGCAATATAATTTAAACACCAAAACTTACAAAATTCACCAATTTCCACATTTTTACCATTCCAAAATATACCAACAATAAGTAAATTCTTAGCAATTCACATTATAATATTCACAACTAATTTCAAACATCCCCAATATCATTAAAACATAATAAATCAACCCAATTTAGTCAAACTTCTAAATCCCTAAAAATTCCAAACCATGGCCAGCCATTCTAATGTTTTAAATTCCATAATCAATTTTTAATTTCTTCAATTTGATTTTTATTCATATCATCACATCCATAATTAACCAATAATTACACAATTTTGCATTTCCATTCAAAATTATATAAACCCTAAAAGTTCAATTAGGGATTTTCAATCCCCCATAGTTAACCTAACAAAGGGTTAAATAGATAATTTGCTAAAAGAGTTTGTTGAAGTGAAGACATTTGTATAAAACGAGATTGTTCGGTTAAGTGCTTTACTTTTGGCAGATGTTGTTAGACTACTCTAGAATAACAACAAGCAATCTTAAAGTTTATTATAATAATTATGATTTATCCATACCTATAAATAAATGCTCTGGATAGATGAAAGAAGAAAGCAATTTTTCTTTTGATACTTCTATTGTTGTTGAAGTGCTTGAAAGAATGCAGTCTTTTATATATCGAAGATCAAGAATCAATACTCTATGAAAACTTCTAGAAGAATTTAGAATTTGAGAATTTAAAGCTTGAGTTACAAAAGCAAAACATTATTGTCACTAGTAAAAAATGATACTTCTATAATCACCGAAGAAAGTTAAAAGGTTTAACTAAGAAGAGTTTATATGGAAGTTGAACTAGTAAAAGTAAGAGAAGATATTACATTTCAAACTAGCAAACCTATGGAGTCATAGAAAACCATAAAGTCTCTTAAAGATACATTGCTTTAAGTTTATTTGCTAACAAAACAAAATAATCATGTTTTGGACAACAAAACTAAATTAGAAAAATTAGCTAAGAAAGTCAATAGAATAAGCCGAGTCTAGTGATCTGGAAACTGCCTTGTTAAATATGGAAATCACTAGAGGATTCATTATCAAAGGTGTCAAATGATATTTCAATTGTAGAAGATGAAAAGAGGATATCTGAATAGAGTATCTTTATGCTTAGTTCTAAGTCAAAATCAATGGCAACTTAAAAAGTAGGTCTATAAAGTTTATGTATCACATTAGTGTTTTAATAAATTCATCTATGAAAATTGAGAAGTCTTTAATTTTTTTGCAAGACTTTTATTTCCTTATTGAAACACTATCGAGAAAGTTAAGGGCAACCAAGGATGCTGGGTTTTTGTTTTGAGTACATAGGGTCTCTGAAAGAAAAGAGAAGAATATATAACTGTATAAATAAAAGCCTAATAAAACCATAATAAAATTAGAAGTACATCATATAAAAATTATTGTCTGTTTGTACCAATATCATAAGAGAATTGTAGTTTGTAGTTAAAAACGAGTTATTGGAACTAAACCCTATTCTTGAGCTTGAAAAGTTGAACCTTAATTTGATTTAAGAAGCAAATGATGATGGTGTAGACAACACAGAAAATCAACAAAGACTTGATGATAAAGAACACCCCAAGATAGCAAAAAAGTTATCATTAGTTGCAACAAGAGCTCAAACTCAATTTAATCAATTTAAGAGTACAAGTAATGTGGTAGCTACAATTATAGAAGACTTGTATAACAAATTATAGAAAGCACAATAGCTTCAAATAAAGTCAACAAAAAAAGCTTTGTAGTTCGAAATAAAGTTTGGGAGTTGGAAACTGAAGATGATCGTTACAAAATTCATGCAAAGACTTGAGACTCAAGATAGCATATTACCAAGCTATAGTGGAAAAGTGAAGGCACAAAAAGCGGAACTATCATCCTAATAAGGCAATCTGATGGTGAAAGATCAAGAGGTTGAAAAACCTCTTATGTTTGCTTCATAATTGAAAACCCTTTTTTGAGGAGATAAGTAGGATTGAAATAACCTTTCAATAAATCTAGATGTAGGAGGTTTGGAACCTCGTAATACAGATAAATAAAGCAAGAATAAAAAGAGCCCAAGATAGATAAAAAAGTTATGTTGATAATCGAAGGGGAACTTTAAAATTATATTAAAATATCAAACATTCTTAAAAGTTTCTCCCTAAAAGAATTCAATTGATTTCGAAAGAAATAAAAGTTAACATCTAGATATATAATGCCCTTTATAGTTATAAAAATGATTGAACTAGTGGCCTCTTAGTTAGCATTGACATCCTAAATATCAAAGATACATAATGTGTTTTATGTATCTGCTTTGTAATGCTAAATTGGAACCATCTCAAGTTCTACTGCAGATGCCAATGGAAATTCGACGAGATTTCACACTTAAGGTTAAACCAATAAAGATTATTGACCGAGGTGATAAGAGATTACATAATAAAGTGGTGCCCTTGATTGAGGTAATGTGGATAAACTCTCAAGTAGAAGAGGAGACTTGAGAAAGAGAGTCATAGTTAAAAAAGAAGTATTTAGACCTATTTCTAGAAGAAAATGATTATTGATTTTGCGGATAAAATCTTAAAAAGAGGGGAGAATTGTAAACATTGTGTTAAATAGCTTAATTCTCGACTGAAAAATGAGTGAAGAAGTCTAATTTACAAGCCAACTATACCTTTCAATATGATCTATTGGTTCATTAAGAACATCATTATAAGAAAGAACTTGTTTAAAATTTTCAAAACTTGCCTTCCTTTTTAGTTTAGCATACATCCAATTTTATCGTCCATTGTTAGTGTTTTAGCTCAATTATAGGTTTGGTTTCATCAATCCAAATCAATGCTCATGGATAATGCTTTGATCAAATTTTTTACAAATTCATTTCATTCTAGTTCAAGCATTTTATTAAACACCTTCCATGAAATATTATCAACCCCTCGCACAACAAACATTCATCCAAAGCAACCTTAACAAACTGCAAGCACTCACCTAACATGTTACAAAACGAAGAGGTATTGTTATTGTCATAATCCATTTTTGGGGTATTCCTTAAATTCATCTTTTTTCTTTCTAAAATAAAAAAATAAAAAAATAAAATAAAGACTAGTATTTTGGCAAAAGCAAGCTGAGAGGATTTCAAACGTAGAAAAAAACAAGCTGCAATTCTGTATGGAATCAGGAGTTTAATTGTACCCTATTTACCCAAAACTAGATAGACAATGCAGATTCAAGGTCAAATTAAATCATTATTCGATGAATTTGCATAAAAAATAAGCCTAGAGACATAATTAGATTTTTAATAGGCTAATTTGATTTAATCATGGGCCAACTTAAAGTTTAATTATGTTTAAGAATTAATTTGGGTTCAATTGAAGGATTTAATTAGGTACAAGGACTTAATTATATTTTAAATGGCTCAAATTAATTTTATTAGGGGTTTAATCGGTGAAAAATTAAGTTTTGGACCCCAATTTGAGCTTAATTGAGAAGATTTAAATTTTAAGAGACCAAATTTAATTTTTACTAAGTTAATTAATTGAAATCAGGGGTAAAACTACAAAAAAATCAAAGTTTTTGGGTCAATTAAAGGCTAAATTGAAGAAATTCGCTGCCAATGACCATTTTGGAAAAGACGTCGAACTCTGGGAACCCAATTGACTAAAATCAGAGGTGAAATTGAAAAGATTTGAAAGTTTAATGGTCAATTAGAGGTTAAATTGAAAAATCCAAAACCAAGAACCAAAATGAAAAAGGTCCTGAAATCTGAGGTTGGAATTAAAGTTCATTAAGGGCAACATTGAACAAAATTGAAAGTTTGAAGCCAATTAAGGGTGTAATTGAGAGAAATAAAAAATAAAAAGACTAAAATGTACTTTGCCAAAAGAGCGTCGTTTTGGAGTTGATTGTTCATCTTCTTCTCTAGAGAGATTGCTCAAGTGACCTCCTTTCCGAGGCGTTTTGTGCTTCAACTTTTCACCAAATTGGACAAAACTTACACAAAAATAATTACTTAACACCTGACCACACATCAGTGTGATCTGTTCTGGCTGATTGACACCTAATAAGGTGGAGACTTCCTCACAAATTGAAGATTTGCCTTAAACCTTAGAAAAAGACAAATGAATAAAAATTTAACTTAGAAAAACAATCAAACAACAATACAGCTTACCAAACCCTTAAGCTTATTGTATAGAATAACAACTTCCCTTACAATGCACTCCTTTTCAAGTTCATATAGTCTACTGAATCACACATTGACTTTGAAACCAATTTTAATACCCCCGTGATTTTTTTTTATGTAACTTCATCTTTTCCATTAATCATATACATGTAAAGTGGAGTGATTATATATATATATATATATATTGACATATTCTCCCCTATACGAAGTCCTTCCCAATCAACAGATAAAAAACACAAATTGTACATTTTGCATGCATATTAACCATGTAAGGGATTTTCCATTTAAAACAAAGAATTTTTCCAATCTAATAAAAGTTCAATAGAGTTTCCCCTATGCCCCCTACCAAAAATCTTATCACGCATTGATACATGTAAACATAATAATAACCCAAAACACATTTGGCTCATGCAACCAATAATCATATGTAGCCTCAAGCATACCACCGAAACAAATTTCATCAATTACAAATATTCATCTTATTCATACCAAGGAAAGTCTATATTATTTTACAAGACACACACACACACACACAATGAAACCTAGAATAATTAATAGTCCATCATTTTACTTATAAATTTCAAAATATTATAACTTAAGATATACATCAGGTTTAACTACATGCTATTCAACAAAAATTACAAAATTCTTGATCCTAACATAAAAATTACGTAGTCCCTACAACGATATCACTGCTGCGGTGGTAAATAAGATGGACTTTAAATACATAGCAGTGTAGGTAATAAATAAAAGCAAGTAAATACACCTTGCAATTATGTTCTATTCTAAACCTTAGTTACAACTGCATATATGATAGTTCCATTTCATTTAAATAATTGTTTTTCAACTAAAACGCCATCATTATGGTTAGTAAAATTCCTTAGCATAGTTTCTGCCATTATAACTAGCTCAATAACTTTCATTTTCCATAATAAGAATTAATTATTCCCTTAATTTAATCACATGAATTGTAGATTCCTTTGATGTATAAATCTCAACTCATTGGCTACGTAACCATTTACTCTAAAGCAACCTAACTTGTATTTCCCAAAACATTTCTTAATTTACATCAATCTGGTCATTGCATCTTTACAAACTGATCTTCGCTATTATGATAGACATGTTTTTCACATAGTAATCCCTTTAATTATGGCTGATTTATTTAATGTATTAGTCCCTGCTATTGTGGCCATCTTATTTCTATATTATAGTCTTTTCCATTATAGCCGATTTATTTTTACATTCTAGTCCCCGTCATTATGGCTCATTTATTTTTACATTGTAGTCCTCATTATTGCAGTCAACTTATTTTCTTATTATAATCCCTGCCATTATGACCTACTTATTTTCACATTTTAGTTCCTGCCATTGCGGCCGACTTATTTTCTCATGATAGTCCCCACTATTATGGCCAACTTATTTTTAACATAATTTGTCTCCATCCACACGAAAAACTTTAATTTAAATAATTAGTGTTTGTCCATACAACCGATTTTAATCTATAAAATTACTCTCCCATCCATACAACTAACTTTAAATTATATAATTAGGCTCTGTCTATACGACCAATTTTAATTTATATACTTAGGCTCTATCCATACGACCAACTTTAATTAATTCAATTACTCTCCATCCATACTGTCACACGTGGGTGAGCGATGTCAGGAGTTAAGGAGTCGCCACCTAATTGTTTGGTTCAGGGTCACTAGAAGACTCGAGTGTACTAGTCTTAACAGAAATTCTAGGGTACGAGAATGATTATGGCTAGAGAAGATATTAACACTCGTAACGCATTTTACCTGAGATAAGCTGCATTGCGTGGTCTTCATATGGTTTAAAGGTTTTGATAGGTTCTTACTAATGGTCAGTCTATGATTCAGAATAAAAATTTATTCTTATTAATAAATTTGATATTTTGAATTTATTATGGGCTCGTATGCTAAAATAAATTCTTATGGAAAAGGATCTATGTAGGTGCCCTGACAGGGTTCACCTATCCTGGAAAGCGAAAGAGTTTTCTACAATTCATATACTATGGTGAAAAATACTTCCAATTAAAATTGGTGAATATCTAAAAATAATTTTAAAATTTTTCTAGTTAACTCCTGATATTTAAATATCAGCCTACCTATGGGCCCAACATTTATACTAGGGCATTGACCATTAATTTCTTTGAATTAAAACTTTTAGGGTTATTGAAATATTAGCCAAATCCTTAAGAAATTTTACAAACTTGTTGTAAACTCCAAAAAAAAAAAATGCAAAGGAAAATCTACACAAGTACTTTATAAAACAATACTAAGAAATTCCTTTTTATAAATACAAATGCAAATTTTAATAAGGATTGGGTTGTATGCAACAAACAAATATCATTTTTTTAATGACTATTTTTTATTATCATTTTTTTTTATTTTTCATTTTTAAATTTTTTTTTGTAAAGTTGTGTTTGGTAAAAAAAACCGTTTTCTTTCTTAGAAAACTGCCAAAACAGGCCTATAGTTGTTTTTGCCAAACACCTCCTTAGGCCAAGGATCCTTTTATAACAAAAAAAAATAGCAAACCAAACAGAGCCTTAAATATCCAACTAGATTTTGACCCGAAAACAAACAAAAAAAAGACCAAAGTCAAAAACTGATTAAACATCAAAACCATAAAAAACTCAAATTTTTTTACACAAAACGGATCAAACAAAAAGCAAATGAAGAACACGAAGAATATTCGAACTCTAACCCAGCAACATGAAACCTAACCTAGACTAAATTTCAAACAAACAAAGGCATGGTTTTATTCGTAAACATGTATAGGTCAAGAATCAAGCATTAAAACCCATCAATTATCACTAAAAAAGCCAGGATTTGGTCAAAATATGTTTCGGTTCAAAACTAAAACCCTAAGATTAAAACCTCTAAAAACTTATTAATGATGCAAATAAATCCTAGATAATAAATTAATCGAGTTGCCCGAATAGTTTACTGCAAAGAAATGGACCAAAACTAGTACAAATCATAAGGTTAAAGCAATGTTCTTTCCAAGAACACGCTGCCAAACCCAGAAAATGGACTTTTAGGCTTTTAAACCTACTGCTTTTGGTCATCACAAACCACATTATTAATATCAAACATAGTTGAATCAAAAGAAACCTTGCTGCCACATTTGATAGTCTTAACTGGGGTTGGGGAGAGACTAGCAAAATAAAAGTCACATAAAAAAGAAAAACAAAAACACTATGAGAAAAACAAAATAATCAATCTTTATAAACAAGATCACCAAAACCAATGGATTTATTTTCACTATGAAATTAAGCTTTCAAACGATATATATTTACCTTAAAAACATTGCATTCATTGGATTCATAATATCTAAGGCCCCATAAGGATACACATGTTTCATAATAAATGGACCACTCCATCTTGATCTTAGCTTTCCATTAAATAAGTGGAGTCGAGAATTATAAAGCAAAACTTTTTGACCATCAAATGTTTTTCTCAAGATTTTCTTGTCATGAAACTTTTTTATTCTTACTTTATGAATTTTTGAATTCTCATATGCATCATTTTGTATTTCCACAAGCTCATTTATTTGTAACTTACACAACTAGCTAGCATCATCAAGGTTTGAATTGAAAGCTTTAATAGCCTTATAAGCTTTATGTTCAAGTTCCACAGGCAAGTGACAAGATTTTCTATAAACCAGCCTATAAGGTGACATACCTAATGATGTTTTAAAAGCAGTTTGATAAGCCCAAAGTGCATCATTAAGTCTTAAAGACTAGTCTTTTCGATTAGGGTTCACTGTTTCTTCCAAGATTTGTTTGATCTCCATATTAGCAAGTTCTACTTGTCCACTTCTCTGAAAGTGATAAGGGGTGACAATTTTATGTGTGATTCCTTATTTCTTCATTAAAGATTTAATGACTTGTTGCAGAAATGTGTTCCACCATCACTTATCATGGCTTGAAGGATTCCAAATCGACTAAAAATATTTTCTTTCAAAAACTTGATCTCTATTTTATGATCATTGTTTTTACTTGGAATTGCCTCTATGCATTTTGAAACATAATCTACTGCGACTAATATATACAAAAAACCAAATGATTGAGGGAATGGACCTATGAAATCTATACCCTAATAGTAAAAAATTTTAATGACAAGAATAGGATTTAAAAGCATCATGTGATGTTTTGAAATAGATTCTAAGACAAGAATAGGATTTAAAGGCATCATGTGATGTTTTGAAATAAATCCTAATTTTTGAAAGTTTTCACAAGTTTTGCAAAATGCATGTGTGTCTTTGAACATGGTGGGCCAATAGAATCCATATTGTAAGATTTTTTCAATCATCTTTTTTGATGAAAAATAATCCCTACATGACTCATAATGACAAAATTTAATGACACTACTTACCTCATTGTCGAGAATGCGTCTTCAAAATATTTGATCAGAACAATATTTGAATAAGTAAGGGTAATCCCAATAAAAGCTCTTCACTTCACTCAAAAACTTTCTTTTATCTTGGGTACTCCAATGAGTTGGAAAATACCCTGTAGCAAGAAAATTAACAATATTAGCAAACCAAGGCATTGTAGCAATAGAAAGTAAAGATTCATCAGGAAAGTAGTAATTGATTGGTGTGATGTCAGATATGGAATCTATTGTCAATCTTGACAAATGATTCGCGATAACATTTTCGGTGCCTTTCTTGTTCTTGATTATAATATCGAATTCTTGAAGTAACAAAATACATCGTACCAATCTAGCTTTAGAATGCTTCTTAGAAAGAAGATGTTTTAATGCTGCATGATTACTAAAAAAACAACAGGTGAGCCAACAAGATAAGATCTAAATTTTTCACATGCAAATACTACTGTAAGTAATTCCTTTTCAGTGGTAGTGTAATTCATTTGAGCATTATTTAAAGTTTTACTTGCATAGTAAATCACATAAGGTTTCTTATCTTTTCTTTGTCCTAAGACAACACCTACAACATAATCACTAGTGTGACATATTATTTCAAAAGGTAATGACCAATCAGGAGCTTGAATGACAAGAGTAGAAGCAAACAAGTTTTTAAGTTTAACAAAGGCTTTTCAAATGTTCAGTCCATTCAAAAACATTGTCCTTTGTTAGGAGGTCACACAATGGCTTAGATATTACACTAAAATCTTTGATGAACCTTCTATAAAAACCAACATGTCCTAAGAATGATCTAACATCTTTAATAGATTTTGGTAATTAACTCGATTTTAGACTTGTCAACCTCAATTCCTGTTGATAAAACAATGTGACCAAGTACAATGCTGTTTGTTACCATAAAATGATATTTTCCCCAATTCAACACAAGATTTTTCTTTTCACACCTGCTCAAAACCTTTTTCCAAGTTAGTTAAACAATCATCAAATGAATCGTCAAAAACAGAAAAATTATCCATAAAAATTTCAAGAAAACATTGAACCATATCACTAAATACACTAAACATGTTTAAATGTGATTGGTGCATTACATAATCCAAAAGGCATCCTTTGATAAGCAAAAATATCAAATGGACATGTGAAAGTAGTTTTGTCTTGATCTTCAAATGCAATTTCAATTTGGTTGTAATTTGAATAGCGATCTAAGAAACAATAAAATTCATGACCTGCAACTCTATCTAGAATTTGATCCATGAAAAGTAAAGGAAAATGATTTTTTATAGTCATTGAATTAAGTTTTTCTATAGTCAATGCACATGCACCAACCAGTAATAGTCCTAGTTGGAATTAACTCATTTTTCTGATTTGTTTTCACAGTGACTACATACTTCTTAGGTACAACTTGGATAGGACTTACTCATTTGCTGTCAGAAATAAGATAAATGATTTCATTATCTAGAAGCTTAATGACTTCATTCCTCATTACTTCTTTAATATTAGGATTAAGCCTTCGTTGCATTTTTCTAGAGGGTTTAACATTTTCCTCCAAATTCCTGTGAGTGCAAATCGAATGACTAATTCCTTTTATGTCAACTATGGTCCATCCTAATGCATTTTTATGTATTTTTAGAGTTTGTAATAACTTACCTTCTTGATGTGCATTAAGTTTGGAAGAGATTATTACCGGATGATTTTCATTTTCTCCCAAAAATAAGTAATTGAGATCAGATAGTAATGACTTTAAATCAGGTTTTAATGGTTGAACACTTGAAGGTATGTAATCAATTGATCGTGGTGGCAATTTTTTAATTTTTGGTCTCCAACTACTTACCTTTGATTCTTCCTAAAAATAAACCATTTGCAAATCTTCTGATTCATTAAACTCATTTTAACTGGAAGTAGTTTCAAATTGATCATAAACTAATTTTTCAATAAAGTCTACTTCCTGTAAATCATTATTATCTCCAAGTTGCTTGCAAATGTTAAAAACATTCATTTTCAATTTCATGTTTTCAAAAGATAACTTCATCAGTCCATTCCTACAATTAATCAATGCATTAGAAGTTTTAAGAAATGGACGTCGTAAAATAACTAGAATTGAGTTACATACTGTAAGAGGTATTGTATCCAAGACAATAAATTCCATGAAATAAATGAATTTATCAACTTGTACTAACACTGTTTTAACTATTCCTAAATTTGAACAGATAATCTTCATGAAAGTTGTGGGCATTTGTCTCAGCTTTCCAACAAAAAATGAATGAACTCATTTGGACTTCTAGAACTCGAGATATGGGCTGAACACCGAACAATGTCTGGGCTATAGGACAGATTCAAACTTCTCTTTTGTTGTTAAGATTTGAACTTGCAAATAGCAGTTTTGAATCTTGGACTCTTAATGAATGTTTTAGGCCTATGTCTTAGCTTTCTATCAAGATAAATCAGACCTAAATCTAAGGTCTACAACTCTAGTTATGACCCAATAACCGAATGGCGTTCCAGTTTGAATTGAACCAGCATTTCTTCTCTAAGCTTAGTCCCCTCTTTGTCTTCTCAATTTCAATAGTTAAACACATCAATCAATCCTTTGAATTATGAGATATGTCTGCATTTAAACAAGCATTTACCATAAATTAAAGATATCTTATATTATCAGACTTGTTTATTATAAAACATGCTTAAGTTAGGGAATTTAATGATACTTTAAATGCAATATGATGATATAAAACTTTAATGAAAATGCATTTTCAAGTACTGATCAACCAACTTGTGCAACGTTCTAGGCTTTCTTCATGTGTATCCTCTTTTATTTTTAAATTTTATTTTTTCTATTTTTCTATTTTTTTCTTTTCTTGATTTTTATAGGGAAAAAAATAGGTAACACTTACGACCGACTATAATTTATATAATTTGTCTTTGTCCATACAACCAAGTTTTTCTTAACATAAATTTCCATAAACCATTTCAAAACTCATTCCATATATATAAAGAAATTTTAACAAGAAAATTTCTTTGAATTAAAAGAAAGGTGATGGGTACCTACCTGACTCTCTAGTAATATATGTTCCCTCAACAACTAGTTCAACAATAGATATCCCTTCTAATTTTCATGGAAACATCCTTAATTAGTACCCATATCATTTTAACCTATTGTTCATACTTATTCAAACATATCATTAATCTTTTCATACTACTTGTTTGTATCTCAATTATAATTTCATATTTTTCTTATATTTTGAACTTGCATTTAGCATACAATTTAACATTCCTTATTATCATTATACATCCAACATATTTTTTTTTCCTATTTTACCAACTTGCCAACCAAGACACAACATATATAGCCATTAAAATCATAATCTCCAATCAATTTCTAAACATCACAACATCATTATAAATCCTAAACATTTACATACATTTTCTAATTCCCATACTTCCACCTTGCCACATTTAACAAACATAAACCAATGCTCATACAACTTATTCCATATGAATTACAATCAAGCACAACACATTATTATCATCATACCAATCTAATTTAAACATAACAACATCGTTTAAATACCAAAACTTATACAATTTATAAATTTTCACATTTCATCATTCCAAAATATACCAACAATAACTAAATTATTAGCAATCTATATTATAATATTCACAACCAATTTCAACATCCCTATCATCATTAAAATATAAAAAAATCAATCCAATTTAGTCAAGTTTCTAAATACCCTAAAATTACAAATCATGGTGAGCCACTTTAATGTTTCAAATTCTTATAATTAGTTTTTAACGAGTTAAATAAACTTTAAAAGTTCAAAATTAGGGATTTAAATACCCTAAAATTCCAAATCATGGTCGGCCACTTTAATGTTTCAAATTCTTATAATTAGTTTTTAACTAGTTAAATAAAGTTTAAAAGTTTAAAATTAGGAATTTTCAATTCCCTATCCATATCAAGAAAACAAGTCATGTAATTGAAAAACAACCTCTTAACACAACTAAATGATCTAATTTTGTGAGTTGTTTTCTACAATTTCCAAGAATTCACCTTTTTCTATTCTAGTTTGCACACTTTCTTTCTCTAAACTCTAAACTCTCTCTCTCTCTCTCTCTCTCTCTCTCTCTCTCTCTCTCTGTCTCTCTCTCTAAGGTTTACTAATTTGGATAGCTTTCTTAGTAGAAATCATTTAGTTCACACTCTTGTGCCGTCATATTTGAGAAAAAAGAAGAAGATGATGAGCAAATATCAAGTTTTATCTCCCTACAAATCGTTAGGTTTAATGTATAAAAAAGGATGGGAAATGTTTCTTTTATTTATGGCAATGTCATTCCTTTAATGTCTCATTTATTATTTCTATCAAATCTTTTATTGTTGGTATGTTTTTCGTGTACAAGTTATTTTTTAATTCATTCGAGGCTTTAAACTAATTAACTGGGATTTTTTTTATCCTTATTCATATAATTTTTTATCCTTTAGATTTATCATTTTTTATAGAGAATAAGTTACATTAGTTCTTAAAAGGATTTGAGTCATATTTAATAACAATTTATGACTAATTTTGACGGTTCCTTTTAACCAGAATCAAAATGTTGCCTTCAGCTTAGTTAAACTGAAATCTTAATCTAGAGACCCCCTTTAACCAGAACCTTAGCCTTTGTCTTCAGCTCCGTAATCTCAATTTAGCAATTCCTTTTAACCAGAGCCAAAATATTGCATTCAACTCGGTTAACCAGAAATCTCAATCTAGAAATCCCCTTTAACCAGAATTTTGGTCTTTGTCTATAGCTTGGTTAACTTGAATTCTCAATTCGGCAATTCCTTTTAACCAGAAACAAAATATTATCTTAAGCTCGGTTAACCTGAAATCTCAATACTATTACCATTTTTGTATTCTTGTATTTATTTATTTATTTTGCAAGGCCATGTTTGGAAAAAAAACTAAATTTTCTTGAAATAAAACTACTCAAAACAAGCCTAAGAGGTGTTTGCCAAACACACTCTTAAACCAAAGAAACATTAACAAAAAAAAGTAGCAAACCAAACAGGGCCTAATGACTAACCTAGTTTTGACCTGAATGGGTTGAATTGATCGGGTTAACTCATAAACAAACCAAAATAAAGACCTAAACCCAAAATAGATTCAACATAAGTAAAAACATAAAAAATCAAAAATTTCTCAAGAAATACAGATCAAACACAAAAGAATGAAGAACACCAAGAACATTCAAACCTAAATCCAGCAACTTGAACATCAAACCAGACCATATTTCAAACAATAGAAGGTAAAATTTTATATGCAATCACAAATGAATTAAGAATCAAGTGTCAGTTTGCTTTCATGATCACTTAAACATCATGATTTTGGCAAAATGAGTTTCAGTTCAAAATTGAAACCTTAAAATTAAAACGTGTTATTAATGACAATGAACACCAGATTATTGCTTAATCATGCATAAAGAAGGTTTATGTGTAAATAAATAAATAAATAAAAATAGTTGAAATCAAGGGGCTAAGGCAATGTTCTTCTCAAGAACACAAAGATGACTGCCTTAAACCTAGAAACCAGAACCCAAAAAACACAATCAACTGTTTAAACCCAGAATGTCCATTTTTTTACCTCTAAAACATGTTTTTCTTACTTCCAACATGACATATTATCAAAACCAAGCATACTTGAATCAAAAGACTCACAAAAAACAACAAATCATCATCAAAATGCATCAAATTCCATTTGCTAAAAACTAAAAATCTAAAATAGCCTATATATTTAGACAATTTAGGATTCAAAATGTCTTTCTAAACCTTCACCAAGAACTAAATAACACTCAGAAACCCAAAAACATGTGTTAACTAAACCATAAGAACATCATAACCTTGCTACCATATTTGGCAAATTTCAAATCAAACTCAAATGTAAACATAACGTATTAAGGCAATCATTAGCATGTCAACACATTCAAAACATTTCATTTAAACATTAAAAATCAATCCAACAAGCCTTATGAACTCTATTTTCAAGGTTTGCAAGGATATACCTTCAAATCTTGAAATCTTCAAATAAGAATGAATTTCTAATGCAGCCTTAATTTGGTCCCTGATTTGACCAAATTAACTTTTAAAATTTGCAATTCGACCCTAGACTTTAATTTCTTCCAATTAAAGCCTAAATTTACTTCAATAACCAATTTTTGTTGCAATTAAGCTCTTAATAAATTCAATTGAACCTTGAATAGTTCCAATTGAGTCCTTAAACATACAATTTTAAATTTTCCTCCTCAAAATTGAATTTTCTTTGCCAATAAAGTCCTCATTAGATGAAAATATGTTGTTAAATTTTTTAATTTTGTATATTTTGATCCTCCTCAACTCATATATTGTTTTGACTTCCAATATTTTTTGATTTTTATGTATTTTTCCTTTTTTTTTGTTTACGTGGGGCCCCAAAATGGGTAACAACAATTTATTTGTTTTTTTTACTTTGCATTAATTTTTTATTCAAGGTTTAACTAATCTTATTTTAAAAAAATTATTTAGTTCACTTTTTTAAAATAATAATTAATATTTTTTATTAATATTTTTTAATTTCATAATGCTTCAAAGTGATTATTGTAATTTATCTTTAATTTTTTCTTCTTTTTGTTTTATATAAATAAATTATATTTACATGATGTTTTATAAAAATAAAAATCATTTGTTTTTACCAACCACAATTAATCTCTAAGATAAAGTAAATAAAAACACATAAAATAAAAATGACAGTGAAGATTATATATTTGCATGTGTGTCTCTATCTTTTACTTTTATTAGAAAGAATAACTTTGTTCTTTAGAATTTAATTATTATTAAAATTGTTTTTTAATTTATCGATTCATATATTTTCAGTTTATTTTTTTAAGTATAATTAACATCTTTTTATTTTTTAATAAAGAAGATTATAATATATACAAAAATACATCCATTAGAACGTGTCCCGGATTATGGGACTAGTTCCGTAGTATTCAAAATGATGTTTCTCTGTATTCTAAATGATAAGCAAGAAATCTTAAAGGGCTAAAGCCTTAGATTTTAGAAATTTTTTTATAGATTTGACACAATGATTACCTTCGAATAAAGGAAGCTAGCCTTCGTAGAGTTTTGGTAAGTAGAGCTAGCTAGCCTTCGTAGAGTTTTGGTAAGTAGAGCTCTTCCACACGAGCTCCTAGCTAGCCTTCGTAGAGTTATGTAAGTGGAGCTCTTCCACACGAGCTCTTCCCTGAGCTCTTCCACACGCTAGCTAGCTAGCTGGGAAGAAAGAAAAGCTTCCATTTGCTTTTCATTTCCAGTGGCCTATGATTACTTGTACCAGCTAACGACGCAAACAACTACACGTCTCCTTCTAGTTTGCTGTTCCATTTGGACTGATGAATCAATGCATTTGTCAAAGTTCTTTGTTCTTAACATTGTATATAATCTACAATGTTGAAATTAATACCTATAGGAATATGGTGTCGCCCTACTCATATAATCAAACAAAGTTGGTAATAGCTTAGTTCATAGGGACGGTATGCTAGCTTAAAGACTAGTGCTATACAAAAGTTT
>Ga0307513_10004224_pt1 | contig 19210 bp, 18 predicted proteins | sample 15_EM_MG_FD_202174 | JGI IMG/M metagenome (GOLD analysis project Ga0307513, IMG submission 202174) | Populus trichocarpa ectomycorrhiza microbial communities from riparian zone in the Pacific Northwest, United States - 15_EM | ecosystem: Host-associated > Plants > Roots > Unclassified | place...
GCCACTGGGGGATCTTCGCCGCGCGCCAGCCTGGCTGCAAGCGTTCCGATCAGCGCCGCCGCTCCCGGTCCGGGCCTCCACGATCACGAACGCGGGGGTCACGCCGACCGGCGTGCATCAGCAATCCGTCATGCCTCTGTCAATCGGGTGCCACCGGCACGGCAACCGCAGCGACAGATCGGCGGGACCACCTACGCCACAGCACCGCACACACCGTCAGCCACGCGGCGCCGACCGCCCAGCCCGCCACCACGTCGGAGAACCAGTGCACGCCCAGGTAGATGCGGGTGGCGCCGACCAGGCCCACCCACGTCGCCGCCGCGAGCACGATCAACGTGCGGGTGCGGGCCGCCTGCCCCGCCCAGGACAGCACCACCAGCGCACCGATCACGACGAGCGACATGGTCGCGTGCCCGGACGGCAGCGACTCGTTCGTCTCCGCCACCACCCGGGTCGCGATGGGCGGTCGGGGCCGGTCCAGCACGATCTTCAGGCTGCGGAACACCAGGCTCGCGGCCGCCGTCGTCAGCACGAGGAACGCGGCGTCGCCCGGGCGGCCGCGCGCCCACAGCACCACCCCGACGACGACGGCGAGCACCGCCATCGCGGCGGTGCTGCCGACCGTCGTGATCAGGATCGCGGCCGTGGTGAGGCCGGGGGTGCGGGCCTCCACGGCGTTGCGCAGCGCCGCCGCGTCGGCCTCCGCAGGCCCGACCCCGGTGAAGGCCGCCCACACCGCCAGGCCGGCCAGCAGGACCAGCCCGACCGTGCCCAGCGCGACCAGCCAGGACCGTCTCGTGGCCGGTTCGTCAGAAGCGGTCTCGACGGGGTCGTCGGGCATGTCGTCCTTCCGTCAGCTCAGCGGCCCCGCCACTCCCGGTACCGCGCCACCAGCGCAGCGGTGGAGGCGTCGAGCCCCGTGGTGTCGAGGGCGGGGGCGGTGAGCACCGGGCCGAGCTCCCTGGCGAGCACCTTGCCCAGCTCCACACCCCACTGGTCGAACGAGTCGATGCCCCAGATCGTCCCCTCGACGAACGTGACGTGCTCGTAGAACGCGATGAGCTGGCCCAATACCGACGGCGTGAGCTTGCGCGCCATGATCGTCGAGGACGGCCGGTTGCCCGGCATCACCTTGTGCGGCACGACCTCGGCCGGGGTGCCCTCGGCGGCGATCTCCTCCGCGGTCTTGCCGAACGCCAGCGCCGAGCTCTGCGCGAACAGGTTCGCGGTGAACAGGTCGTGCATGTCGGTGCCGTCCTCGTCCACCGCGACGACGTTGTTGGGCTCGCCGAAGCCGATGAAGTCGGCCGGCACGAGCCGGGTGCCCTGGTGCAGCAGCTGGTAGAACGCGTGCTGGCCGTTGGTGCCGGGCTCGCCCCAGAAGATCTCGCCGGTGGTCGTGGTGACGGGGGTGCCGTCGCCCTTCGTCGACTTGCCGTTGGACTCCATGGTGAGCTGCTGCAGGTAGGCCGGCAGCCGGTGCAGGTACTGGCTGTAGGGCAGCACCGCGTGGGTCTGCACGTCGAAGAAGTTGGCGTACCAGACGTTGAGCAGCCCGGCGATGACCGGGAGGTTCTCCTCCAGCGGAGTGGTGCGGAAGTGCCGGTCGACCGCGTTCATGCCGCCCAGGAACGCGGCGAAGTGCTCCTTGCCGATCGCGACCATCAGCGACAGCCCGATCGCCGAGTCGAGCGAGTAGCGGCCGCCGACCCAGTCCCAGAAGCCGAACATGTTGGCCGCGTCGATGCCGAACGCCGACACCGCGTCGGCGTTGGTCGACACCGCCACGAAGTGCTTCGCGACGGCCTTCTCTTCACCCAGCGCGTCGACGATCCAGGCCCGGGCCACCTTGGCGTTGGTCAGCGTCTCCAGCGTGGTGAACGTCTTCGACGAGACGACGACCAGCGTCGAGGCCGGGTCCAGGTCGCGCAGCGACTCCGTCACGTCGGTCGGGTCGATGTTGGAGACGAACCGCATCGTGATGCCGCGGTCGGCGAACGACTTCAACGCCTCGTAGGCCATCACCGGGCCGAGATCGGAGCCCCCGATCCCGATGTTGACCACGGCGCGGATCCGCTCGCCGGTGTGACCGGTCCATTCGCCGGAGCGGACGGAGTCGGTGAACTCGCCCATGCGGTCGAGCACGGCGTGCACGTCGGTAGGCACGTCCTGCCCGTCGACGGCGAGTGCGAGCTCGTGCGGTGCCCGCAGCGCGGTGTGCAGCACCGCGCGGTCCTCGCTGGTGTTGATGTGGACGCCCGCGAACATGGCCTCGGTGCGTTCGGGCAGGTGCGCGGCCCGCGCCAGCGCGGTCAGCAGCGGCAGCGTGTCACGGGTGATGCGGTGCTTGGAGTAGTCCAGGACGAGGTCGGCGCCGGACGCGGTGAGTGCTTCCGCGCGTTCCGGGTCGCCGGCGAACAGGTCGCGCAGGTGCAGGTCACCGACGGCGGCGTGGTGCTCGGCAAGCGCCGCCCACTCCGGGGTGGCGGTGATGTCGGAGGGGATCGCGGGAACGGCAGGAGTGGACACGGGCCACATCCTGCCGCTGCGCACCGCACCGCGCAGCCATCGGCTCCGATCAGGTGGCTGGTGTCGCCGTACCCGTCGGCGCAGGGGCCGCGTCGGGCAGCCGTTCCCACAGCGCGATACCGCCGAGCAGCCCGGACACGTTGGGCACGATCGAGCGGTTGGGTCCGAGCGCGTCGGGGTCGAGCTTCTTCGCGTTGCCGCCGCCGATGAACACGTGATCGGGCAGCACCATCGCCTCGAACGCGTCGAGCGCGTTCAGCACCCGCTCCCGCCACTTCTCCTTGCCGACATCGTGCCGCTCGTTGTCGCCGCAGGCCACCTCGATCGACAGGCCCTCGCCGAACCGGCCGTGCGACAGCTCCATGTGCGGCAGCAGCATCCCGTCGAAGAACACCGCGCAGCCCACCCCGGTGCCGAGCGTGATGACGAGCTCCATGCCGGTGCCGGTGATGACGGCGCAGCCCTGCACGTCGGCGTCGTTGGCGACGCGGACGGGCTTGCCGAACCGCTGGGCCAGCGCGCCGGCCAGGTCGTAGCCGATCCACAGCTCGCGCAGCAGCGGGTCGAAGGGCTCGCCGGGCGCCGGGCGCAGGAACGCCGTGACGTCGCGGACCTTGCCCTGCCGGATGGCGCCCGGGTAGCCGACGGACACCCGGTCGTAGTCGTGCCCGACCTCCGCGGTCAGCGCGGTCAGCTCGTCGAGCAGCACGGCGGGCGTGCACGGGTAGGGCGTGTCGCGGCGGACCCGCTCGGTGAGCATCTCGCCGTCGGGCGCGAGAACCGTGGCCTTGAGGCCGGACCCGCCCACGTCGATGGCCAGTGTCAGCGGTCCACCCATCTACAACTCCCTGCCAGGTCCGGTGTGCCCGCCAGACGGTAGTCGGTCGCGGTGTCGGCCGCAGGCGGCGTTCGGCGGGATACGCCCTGCTCGGTGGGCGGTCGATGCTCGGTGGATCACAGGTCGTGATCTTTCCAACACGTTCCGTGCATGTGACCTGCGTCGCTGAACGGCCGGTCGCATCGGGTGACCGGGCGTGCACGTGCAGTTGCACGTGACTCCGAACGCGCAGTTCCGGTGGTCGCAGTGCGGCGTTCGGTGGCCGCGTGCTCCGCTGACCGGACGTGACGACACCGCTCCATCGGGTTAGCTGTTGTCACTCGACGCGGTGGAGTGATCACGCACAGCTCCCCATTTTCCCAACACCAGCGGAGGAACTCACCCGATGAATCGACCCCTTTCCGCGCCGGCTAGTGACATTGCGTTGGTGATCGCCCGCGTGATCTTCGCCGTGGTGATGTTCGCGCACGGGTACCAGAAGGTGTTCATCAACGGCCTCGGCCAGACCACCGAAGGCTTCGAGCGACTGGCCATCCCGCTGGCCATCGTCTCGGCGTCGTTCGTCGCCGTGATGGAGGTCGTCGGCGCCCTGCTCGTCCTCCTGGGCTCCCTCACCACCGTCGTCTGCGGCCTCTACCTGGTCGAGTTCATCGGCGCGATCGTGTTCGTCCACGGGCAGAACGGGCTGTTCGTCAAAGAGGGCGGCGCCGAGTACGTGATGGTCATCTGCGCGTTCGCGCTGGTCCTCGCCGCGGCCGGGCCCGGCCACTACAGCCTGGACCGCTGGCTGCGCGACCGCCAGGCGCAGCGCGACCGGGAGCTGGCCCACCTCACGAGCGCCCCCGTCGTCACCCAGCCCACCCCGACCCCGTCCCTGGCCGAGCCGCTCACCGCGGCCTTCCAGCAGCAGGCGGTCAACTACCGGATCGCCACCCCTCCGCCGGTGGTGCTCCCGGCCCCGTTCGCCCCCGGCCCGGACGAGGAAGCGCCGGCCGTCCCGGCGCCCACCTCGCACGAGCACTCGGGGCCGTTGCCGGTCCGCCGTTCACGGGCCGCGCACGCCTCTCGCTGATACCCCCACCAGCAGAGGCAACGCCGACGGCGGGCCCGGGTCACACCGACCGGGCCCGCCGTCGCACGTCCGGCGTTGATTGAATGGCCGCATGAGCAACGGGGAGAGTGGCGAGGACGCCGCCGTACCGGCCGCGTCACTGACCGCCTGGCTGGCCACCGCCGTCCCCGACCTACCGCTCGACGGGCCGGTCGGCGTCGGGCGGATCTCCGGCGGCCACTCCAACCTCACCTACCGGATCACCGACGCCGCAGGCGGCCTGTGGGCCCTGCGCCGGCCACCCACTGCGATGGTGCTGGCCACAGCCCATGACATGAGCCGCGAGTGGCGCTTCATCAGCGCACTGGCCGACACGCCCGTGCCGGTGGCGCGTCCCGTCGCCTACTGCGCCGACCCCGCCGTGATCGGCGCCGAGTTCTACCTCATGGGCTTCGTCGACGGGATGGTGCTCGGCGACGAGGCGGCCGGCCAGAAGCTGGCGCCATCAGCTCGACCGTCGGCTGCCCACTCCCTGATCGACGTCCTCGCCGACCTGCACGCCGTCGACCCCGACACCGTCGGGCTGGGCGATCTCCGGCGCACCGGCTCGTACCTGGAACGGCAGCTGCGCCGCTGGCACCGGCAGGTGCACGAGTCGACCGTCCAGGACCTCGACGTCGTCGACGCCGCCCACACCGAGCTGGTGGCCAGGGCCGCCGAGCTGCCGCCCTCCGACGTGCGGATCGCGCACGGCGACTACCGGCTCGGCAACGTCGCCGTCGGCCCGGACGGCACCGTGCGCGCCGTCTTCGACTGGGAGCTGGCCACGCTCGGCGACCCCCTCGCCGACCTCGGCTGGCTGATCGCGTCCTGGGCCCGGCCCGGCGACACCGTCGCGGCCACGCTCACCGGCCCGAGCGTCGTCGACGGGTACCCCGAGCGGGACGAGCTCGTCGACCGCTACGCCCGCCGCTCCGGCCGCGACGTCGGCGATCTCGAGTTCTACGTGGCGTTCGCCCGCTGGCGCTCGGCATGCATCGGCGCCGGCGTGTACAGCCGGTACGTCGGCGGCGCGATGGGCGGCGCCGCAGAAGCCGACGGCGGTGCCGCCCGCCTCGCGTCCATCCAGGTGCAGGCGCAGGCCGCGCTCGACGCGCTGGGCGGGTAGCTCAGTCGCCGGCCCACGGCGAGTCTCCCGTTCGGTTCGGCGAGTCCTGCGTTTCGACCGGCGAGTCTCCCGTTTCGTTCGGCGAGTCCTGCGTTCGGACCGGCGAGTTCGGCGGAAGAGTCAGACGAGGTCGGACTTCGGGATATGGATCGTCGTCCGCCGGCTCCGTCGTTCGTGCGGCCCCCAACTCCGAACTGCAGGGCCTGAGCTACGACCTCGCGGTGCGCGAGCGCAAGACTCGCCGAACGGAACGCAAGACTCGCCGAACCGAACGGGAGACTCGCGCTCCGGCGGTGGGTCAGGCGTGCTGCTCCACCTGTTCCACGGCCTTCTCCACCCGGACGGGCATGGCGTCGAACCCGCGGAGGGTGCGGGTGGGGCGGCGGTGCGGCGGGCCGGTGAGGGTGAGGTCGGGGAAGCGCTCGAACAGCGCGCGCAGCCCGACCTCGGCCTCCATCCGCGCGAGGCCGGCGCCGAGGCAGTAGTGGACGCCGGAGGAGAACGCGACGTGGTCGCCGGCGTTCTCACGGGTGACGTCGAACCGTGCGGGGTCGGTGAAGACCTTCGGGTCGCGGTTGGCCGCGGCGAGCACCGTCACCACGATCTTGCCGGCGCTGACCTGCTCGCCGCCGACCTCGGTGTCGCGGTGCGCCACCCGCGCGGTTCGCTGCACCGGCGACTCCAGCCGCAGCGCCTCATCGACGGCGGTGGTCCACTGCGCCTGGCCGGACTGCAGCAGCTCCAGCTGGTCGGGGTGGTCGGTGAGCAGGGCGACGGCGTTGCCGATGAGGTTCACCGTGGTCTCGAAACCGGCCGCGAGCAGGAGGATCGCGATGGACGAGAGCTCGTCGTCGGTGAGCATGTTGTCCTCGTCGCGGGCGGTGACGAGGTCGGAGAGGATGTTCTGCCCGGGGTTGCGGCGGATCTCGGCGAAGTGGCCGCGCATCCAGTCATCGAGGGACTGCAGATCGTTCTCGGACTGGACGAAGTCGCGGTAGGTCAGGCCGGCGTCGAGCGACATCGCGCCGCCGGCGCCCCACTCGAGGAACTGGCGGCGCATGGACACCGGCGCGCCCAGCATCTCGGCGATCACGGTGGCAGGCAGCAGGGCTGCGTAGTCGTCGATGAGATCGATCGGGCCCTGCTTGGCCGCCATCTCGTCAAGGAGTTCGGTGGCGATCTCCTCGGTGCGCGTGCGCAGCTTGCCGATGGCCCGCGCTGTGAACGCCCTGGTGACGAGCTTGCGGAACCGCGTGTGGTCGGGCGCGTTGACGGCGAGCATCGACGGCGGCTCGATCGGGCCGATGGGGCCGGGGCCCGCGAACCGGTCGAGCGCCCGCAGCGCGGGCGGGGTGGGCCCGCTGGGCCCGCCGACCACGCCGAAGTCCTGGCTGCGCAGCACAGCGGTGCAGATGTCGTGGTCGTGCGCGAGCACGATGATGCCGTTGGGGACGAGGCGGCCCTGCCCGCGCATGATCTCGTAGGCCTCGAACGGCTCCTCGATCAGCGCGCGCTCCATCATCAGCCGGGCGCCGAGATCGCCGGCCTTCACGCCGCGGTTCATCGCGAACTTGATGAGCCCGTGCCGCAGGCCCCAGCGCACCCGCCGGCGCAGCCCGTCCGTGATCGACATGCCGTCTCCCTCCGCCGCTAACTTACTGATGGTAACCCGAATTGGGCGGCGCCTGAGCGCTCTCTCAGCGAGGATCGGCAGGTGGACGACTGGACGAGCGGGCGCTGGCGCGACGAGGCCGTCGCATGGCTGGACGCGCAGCTCGTCGCCACCGGTCTGGGACGCACCGGTGAGGTGAGCCAGCCGAGGGTGCGGCTGTGGGGAACCGTGCTCACCGCGGTCACCACCGGCGGACGCGTGTGGTTCAAGGCCACCGGACCGGAGACGTTCTACGAGGTGCCACTGCACGCCTGCCTCGCCGCGGCCGAGCCGGGACACGTGCCCGTCGTGCTCGCACAGAACCCTGCACGGGGCTGGTTGCTGCTGCGCGACCATGCCCCCGACCTGGGCGAACCGGGCGACCGGCTGCCCGCGGCTGTGCTCGTCCGCTACGCGCGGCTGCAGCGCGCCGTCACGCCGAAGGCGGAGGCGCTGCTGGTGGCCGGCGTGCCGGACATGCGGCCCGCCGTGATGCCGACGCGGTTCGACGAGGCTGTCGAGGCCGTCGCCGTGTTCGCCGCACGACACGGCAGCGCGGCCGACCGGGCCGCCGTCGAGGAGGTGCGAGAGCTGCGGTCCGATGTCGTCGGATGGGCCGAGCAGTTGGCCGCGTCGGCGGTGCCGGCCTCGGTCGATCACGGGGACCTGCACGCGCGGAACGTGCTCGTCGGCGGGGGAGCAGTGCGCTTCCTCGACTGGGGCGACGCCGCGATCGCGCACCCCTTCGCCAGCCTGCTCGTGCCGAACCAGGCCGCGCGCGGGCAGGCGCCGCGGCTGCTGCGTTCCTACCTCGCCGAGTTCACCGATCTTGCGCCGCTCGAGCGACTGGTTGCCGACGCCGACCTGGCCTGCCGGCTCGCCCAGATCGCGCGGGTGCTCACGTGGGTGCGGGCGGTCGGGGTCGACGGCGCCGATCCGAGGTTCGCCCGCGGGCCCCTCGAGACGCTGGTGACGCTGCGGGACCGAGCCCCGGCCGCGCGCTCCGCGCAGGCGTCGGGTACCACTGACAGGTGACCACGCCGCGCCTGCTGGCCGTCAGTGACCTGCACGTGCGCTACGAGGAGAACCGCGCCGTGCTCGACGGGCTGCGCCCGAGCTCCGACGGTGACTGGCTGATCGTCGCCGGCGATGTCGCGGACCGGGTCGGGGAGATCGTCGACACGCTCGATCTGCTGCGCCGGCGGTTCGCGAAGGTCATCTGGGTGCCCGGCAACCACGACCTGTGGACCCACGCGCAGGACGAGATCCCGCTGCGCGGCGAGGCCCGCTACCTGCATCTCGTCGAAGCCTGCCGCGCGCTGGGGGTGCTCACCCCGGAGGACCCGTTCCCGGTGTGGGAGGGCGATGGGGGACCGGCCGTCGTGGCGCCGCTGTTCCTGCTCTACGACTACTCGTTCCTGCCCGCCGGCACGACTACGTCGGAGGAGGGCCTGGCCGTCGCGCACGCCGCGAGCGTCGTCTGCACCGACGAGTACCTGCTGCATCACGAGCCGTACCCGAGCCGGACGGCGTGGTGCCACGCCCGGGTCGCCGAGTCCGAGCGCCGGCTGTCGGAGATCGATCCGGCGCTGCCCACGGTGTTGATCAACCACTGGCCGCTGACCCGGCTGCCGACACGGGTGCTGCGGTACCCGGAGTTCGCGCTGTGGTGCGGCACGGAACGCACGGCCGACTGGCACGTGCGCTTCCGCGCCGCAGCCGTCGTCTACGGCCACCTGCACATCCCGCGGGTGATATTCGAGGACGGCGTCCGGTTCGTCGAGGCGTCGCTGGGTTACCCGCGGGAGTGGAAGCCGCGCGACGCCCGGTTCGGCACGGACGTCACGCGGCTCCTGCCCCGTCAGATCCTGCCGGCCCCACGGGAGCCGTAGCGGCGACGGAACTTCTCCACCTGCCCCGCGGAGTCGAGCACGCGCGCGCCGCCCGTCCAGAACGGGTGGGAGTAGCGCGAGATGTCGACCTTGATCAGCGGGTAGGTGTTGCCGTCCGACCACTCGACGCTCTCGCGCGAGTTCTCGGTGGAGCGCGTCAGGAACGCGTCGCCGGTGCTGCTGTCCTGGTAGACGACGGGCCGGTACTGAGGGTGGATGCCGTTGCGCATACCCTCTTAACGATAACGGTTGTCATTCCATTCCGGCTGGTAGCGACCGATGACGACGAGCGTGCCCAGCTCCTCGTCGAGCCACGGCTCGCCGTGCAGGCCAGCGGCGAACACGGCATCGCGGGCCGCGTCGACCTGGCGCTCGTCCGCCTCGGCCAGCACATATCCGCCGGGGGCCAGCCAGTACGGGGCCACCGCCAAGAGCCTGCGCAGCAGGTCCAGCCCGTCGGGCCCGCCGTCGAGCGCCAGGTGCGGCTCGTGGTCGCGCGCGTCCGTCGGCATCCGCGGGATCGCCCACGTCGGCACGTACGGCACGTTCGCGACGAGCACGTCGACCCGCCCGGCAAGCTCCGCCGGCAGCGGCGCGTCGAAATCGCCGAGGTGGACGTGACCGACCCCGTCCAGGTTGCGGCGCGCGCACGCCACCGCGAGCGGATCGATGTCGGCGGCGTGCAGCTCGACATCGGGATGGGCCGCAGCGATCGACGCCCCGATGGCCCCGTTGCCGCAGCACAGGTCGACCACCACGGCGTCACGTGGGCAGCGCTTCACCGCCTGCGTGACCAGCAGCTCGGTGCGCCGCCGCGGCACGAACACCCCAGGATCGACGGCGAAGACGTGCCCGCAGAACTCCACCCAGCCCAGCACGTGCTCGAGCGGCTCCCCGCCGACCCGCTGCTCCAGCATCGCCTCCAGCTCCGTCGAGGAATCCGCCGTCGCGATGATCAGATCGGCTTCCTCCTCGGCGAACACGCAGCCCGCAGCACGCAGGCGCGCGACGATCTCGTCCTGAGCGAGCAACGGGGCAGACCTCCGATGAGTGGCGTAACGGAGCGTATCCGCAGTGTGGCTGCTTTCGCGACGCTGTTACGGGATTTCCCTTGGTTCGACCCACGGTGTGGCCGGTGGCGCACCGAGCTCCTGCCTGACCTGCTCGATCTTCGCGGTGCGCTGCCGTCCACCGTCCCCCAGCTGCCGTGCTACGGATCCGACCAACTCTTCGGTCAGGCTCATCGCGGCGATGAGCGAGTCGAACCCGGTGGAGGTCTCGACGCGGGCCGGCAGCACCACGTCGGCGATCTCGGCGACGGGCGACAACCACGGGTCGGTGAACAGGACGATCGACGCGCCGCGATGGGCGAGCGCCGCGGCGAGCGCCGCCGTCGTCCCGTCGTAACGCCGGTAGTCGAAGACGACCAGGACGTGCGACCGGCCGGCGGAGTTGACCGCGACCTGCGCGCGGAGGGAATCGTCGAGGATGTGCACGTCGTCGCGCAAGGGCGTCAGGTGGAAGTACAGGTGCTCGACGAGGACCCTGCTGAACCGGCCACCGGCCAGCAGGACCCTCCGCTTCGGGTTCGACAGCAGCGCGGTCGCGGCGTGCAACTCCGACGCCGGCAGATCCCGGAAGGTGTCGGTCACCAGCCTTGCGGAAGCGGAACCGTCGGCGGCCGATCCGTCGGGTTCGTCGGTCGCGCGCGGGTACTGCGCGGCGAGCGACCCCATGCGGTCGTGGACCTCCCGGCGCAGGGCGCGCTGGAGCTCCGGGTAGCTCGCGAACCCGGTGCGCGTCACGAACCGCAGGACGGTCGGCGGGCTCGATCCGGCGCGTTCGGCCAGCTCCGCGACGGTGCCCAGGCCGGCGACCGGGTAGGAGGCGAGCAGGGCCCGCGCCACCTTGCGCTCGGCCGTGGTGAGCGTTCCCATGACCTGCCGGATCAGCTCGGCGACGGGCGCCTGCGGCTCGTCCGGCATCACCGCTCTCCGGTGCCCGCGCAGTAGCCGGCCAGCAGCGCGTACGCGACATCGCGCACGGCCTCGTCCGGCGGCAGGAACGTGGCGGAGTGCAGTCGGCCTCCGCCGGCCACGCCGACGAACATCATGAGCGACGGCAGGTAGCGGCAGTAGTGCGCGAAGTCGTCGGAGCCGGCGGAGCGCATGTCGTCGACGACGGTGTACCCGAGATCCCTGAGGCCGCTGCCCGCGGCGGCGGCGAGGGCGCTGTCGTTGATCAGTGGCGGTTCCAGCTCCACCACGGCGATGTCGGCCGTGCAGCCGTGCGCGGTGGCGATCGCCGTCGCCGTCCCGGTCAGGCCGTCGAGCAGGCGTCGGCGGTCCGTGTCGTTCGACGTGCGCAACGTGCCGGCGGCAACGGCCGTGTCCGGAACGACGTTGGCCGCCGTGCCGGCCATCAGCCGGGTCACCGAGAGCACGGTGGTCGAGGTGGGATCGGCGACCCGGTGCGGCAGGCCCTGCAGTGCCACGACGATGTGCGCGAGCGCCCCGACCGGGTCGGCGAGCGTGTGCGGATAGGCCGCGTGCCCGCCCCGGCCGTGGACGGTGACCGTGAACTCGTCGGCCGAGGCGTTGACGAATCCCGGGGTCGCCGAGATCGTGCCCGCCAGCAGCTGCGGCTGCACGTGCGCGCCGATCATCGCCCGGCCGCCCTCCAACAGCCCGGACGCGAGCACGTCCAGCGCACCCGACGGGGCGGTCTCCTCCCGCGGCTGCAGCACCACCAGCAACGGTGGCCTACCGATCCGGGCCACGGCGCCGGCCAGTGCAGCCGTGGCGGCGAGATGGACGTCGTGGCCGCACGCGTGCATCACCCCCGCCGTCCGCGATGCCCACGTGCTGCCGGTGGACTCGACGACGGGCAGCGCATCGAGCTCCGCCCGGATCGCCACGGCCGGCCCCGGGCCGCCCACCCGCACGATCGCGCCGGTCCCGGCCACTTCGATGCCGTCCGCGACCGGCAGGTGCTCGAGCACCAGATCGCGGGTCCCGGCCTCGTCGCCGGAGACGTGCGGATCCTCGTGGATCTGCCTGCGCAGCGCGTACGCCCTGGGCAGCTCGGCGTCCAGGGCCTGCCGGAGGACTTCGATCACCGGGCGTCCAGGCGGTAGACGCGCTGGGCGTTCTCCCGGCCGATCATCGATGCGATGCGCGCGGCATCGGCCGCCGACGCCTCGCCGTCGTCGACCCACGCCGTCAACGCCCTGGTCATGCCGCGACGCCACAGGTGCGCACCGAGGAAGTGCAGCTCGGCGGGCCCCCACGCGTCGGACGAGTAGAGGATCTTCGCGAACGGCGCGAGCTCCAGCGACTCGGCGATCACGGCGTCCGAGCGGAGACCGGTGTAGTTGATGCCGAGCCCGACGTCGAAGTAGACGTGCGGGAAGACCTGCGCGAGGTACCCGGCGTTGCGCTGGTAGGGGTAGCAGTGCAGGAGCAGCAGATCCACCCCGTGCGGTTCCACGAGCTTGATGAACCGGGTGAGCAGCAGCGGATCGCAGCGGTGCAGCTCGAGATCGGGGTCACCGTAGCCCGTGTGCAGCTGCAGTGGCAGGCCGCGATCGATCCCGGTCCACAGCAGGTGCCGCAGCAGCACCGGATCGTCGACGCGCGGGGCGCCGTCGCCGGCCGCCGCCAGCATCGCGCCGGTCGCGGCGACGACGTCCGCGACGTCGGGCCGTTCGGGATCGAAGTCGAACCCGAACCGGTACGCGACCACGCTCTTCAACCCGACGGCGTCCTTGCTGCGGTCGGCCAACACGTCGGGGAACGCGCGCAGGGCCGCCGCCGCGCTCGACGCCTCGCGAGCGACCTGCTCGAACACCGACTCCAGCCGGACCACCTCGTCGGCGGGAACGCCGGCGACCTGGCTCATCTCCGCAGGTGTGCGGATCGCGTCGGCCAGGAAGCCGGTCTCGACGAGGTAGCGCTCCACGCCGCCGGCCCGCAGGAACCGCCGGGTGACCTCGTCCTCGCCGAGCTCGCCACGCCGCGCGACGTACTCGTCGGCGGAGGTCAGCGGCTCGAGATCGAGCAGCGGGGCGCACCAGCGCCGGATCGCCAGGCCGATCTGGGAGTCGAACTGCGTCATCCAGGGTGGCGTCGGCCGGTCGGACTCCGAGAGCATCGTCTCGAAGGCGGTGCGGTCGGGCGCGTGGCGCAGCGCGCCGTGCACGTGGTGGTCGACGAGCGGGACCGCCGCGACGGTTGCGGCGACGGACTCAGCAGGCACTGCAGGCTCCTTCGACCTTGTGGAACGAATAATCCATACCCTAGCTTTCTCTCATGACTCGTAACAACTGTTCCAGCACGGCCGCCGTTCTGGCGGAGCGCGGCGTCCGCGTCGTGCTCGGGACGGTCGTGGACCTGGCGGGAGTGACCCGTACCAAGGGCGTCCCGGTGGACCGGTTCCCTGCGTTCGCCGAAGCGGGCATGGGTGCCTCGCCGTCGTGGCTGGTCTTCTGCGTGGACGCGGGCATCGCGTTCACGCCCGATCTCGGCGTCACGGGTGACCTGCGGCTGCGGATCGATCCGGACCTGGTGACCGTCGTCGACGACGGGGTGGCCTGGGCGCCCGCCGTGATCGAGCAGCAGGACGGCACCCCGTTCGCGGCGTGCCCACGCTCCCGGCTGCAGCATGTCCTGACGCAGGCGCGCGAAGCCGGCCTGTCGGCGCTGACCGGGGCGGAGCTCGAGTTCGTGCTGGTCGAGCCGGACGGCACCGCCCGGTCCGGCGGCTCGTGGCAGGGCTACGGGGTCCGCGCGGCGCTGGACGTCGCACCGTTCCTCGCCGACGTGGCGCAGTCGTTCGCCGCCGCGGGCGTGCCGATCGAGCAACTGCACGCCGAGTACGGCACCCACCAGTTCGAAGTCTCGCTCGCGCCCGCCGATCCGCTCCTCACCGCAGACCGCGCCGTCCTGGCCCGCATCCTGCTGGGTCGTGCCGCCGCCCGAAACGGCCTGGGCCTCTCCTTCTCCCCGGTGCCCTTCCTCGGCGGCGCCGGCAACGGGGCACACCTGCACCTGTCGCTCGCGGACGCGGCCGGTCCGCTGTTCTCCGGCGGCACCGGTCCGCACGGCATGACCGACGCGGGCGGTGCCGCGGTCGCCGGCATCGTCGCCGGGCTGCCCGACGTGCAGGGCGTGCTGGCCGGGTCCGTGCTCTCCCCGCTCCGGCTCCAGCCGGGCAACTGGGCGGGCGCGTTCGCGTGCTGGGGGCTGGAGAACCGGGAGGCCGCGGTCCGGCTCTGTGCCGCCACCGCCGGCAACCCGCACGGGGCCAACGTCGAGCTCAAGTGCATCGACGGCAGCGCCAACCCGTACCTGGCCGCCGCGGCGCTCCTCGGCACGGCGCTGCACGGGATCGAGAACCGCCTGCCGCTGCCGCCCGAGGTGCCGGTCGATCCGGCGACCTTGCCCGTCGCCGAGCGCGAACGCCTGGCACTGGCGTCGTCGCAGACCGCCGCCCTTGACGCCTTCGAGCGCTCGACCCTCGCCCGCGACGTCCTCGGCGCGGCGATCGTCGAGGCCACCCTGGCCGTCCGACGGCACGAGCACACCACCTACGCCGACGACCACGACACCGCCGCCGCGGTCTGCCGGCTGGCCTTCAGCTGCTGACCGTTCCGACCCTCAGGAGCCACCGTGGAGCCACCAGCACGCCGACGCGCCCTGCCCCTGTGGGCCGCGATCGCTCTGTCCCTCGCACTGGTCGGGCCCACCCTGGCCATGTCGGGCAACGGCCAGTACCTCGCGGGCACCGTCGGGGCCGGGATCCCGCTGGTCTTCCTGATCGGGCTGGGCGCCGTCGCGCTGGTGGCGTACGGGTTCATCCGGCTGACCCGCCATCTCAACCACGCCGGATCGGCGTACGGGCTGGTCGGCGGCACGGTGGGGCCACGGGCCGGGTTCTTCGCGGGCTTCGCGATGCTCGGCGCCTACATCGGCTTCGCCATCGGGACGATCGCGCTCACGGCAGCGTTCCTGAACTCCTTCCTGGCCCAGCTGCAGCCCGGTTCTGGGGAGCCGTTCCAGGTTCCGTGGATCGCCACGGTCATCGTCGGGCTCGCCCTCTCGGCGTTCATGGCGGGCCGCGACGTCCATTCCGTGGCGAAGGTGCTGATCGCGATCGAGGCGATCGGGATCGTCGCGATGCTGGTGCTGGCGGTCGTGGTGCTGGCTGCCGGGGGAGCGCCCAGCACCGGGCTGGATCTCTCGGTCTTCACGTTCTCCGGTGGCGTCGAGGTGTCCGCGGTGATGGCCGGCGTCGTGGCGGCGTTCCTGTCGTGGGCCGGGTTCGAGGCCTGCGCGGCGCTCGGTGAGGAGACCGCAGATCCGCGGCGCAACATTCCCCGGGCGCTGGCCGGAACGCTGCTGCTCACGGGCGTGCTGTTCATCCTGATGATGTTCGTGGAGACCGTCGGGTTCGGCACGGACGAGGCCGGCCTGGCCGCGTTCGCCGGATCGCCCAACAGCCTGGGCGATCTCGGCCACTCCTACGTCGGATCGTGGTTCAGCGCGATCCTCGTGTTCACAGCGACGGTCGCGGCCTTCGGCTGTCACCTGGCCACCACCGCGACGGCCGGGCGGCTGCTCTTCGCCTTCGCCCGCAACGGGTTCGGGCCGCGGGTGCTGCGGCAGATGCACCGGGAGAACGGCAGCCCGCAGGTCGCGATGTACGTGGTGCTCGGCGGCTGTCTCGTCGCGAACGTCGTGAGCTACGTGCTGGGCTGGCCGGTCGGCGCGAGCGGTGCGAGCAGTCCCAACGACGTCTACCTGCTCTACGCCGTGGCCGGATCGGTCTGCCTGATGGTCGCCTACTTCATGGTGGAGATCGCCGCGCTGGTGTTCGTGACCGCTCCGAGGTTCCAGGGCGTCCACGGCGGCCGCGGCCGGATCGCCGGCATCGTGCTGCCCGCGGCCGGAGCGGTCGTGATCGCCCTCGTGCTCTGGTTCAACGTGAAGGACTCGGCGAGCTGGGACACCGCACCGCTGCTCGGGCTGTACTGGTGCCTGGCCGGGCTCGTCATCGCCGTCGCGGCGTCGCGGCTCGCCGCACGGATCGGCGGATCCCTCGCCGAGGAGCTCGAGCTGCCGTCCACCGCGCGCACCAGGTAGGTGCCCGTGTTGGACGTGCACCGACTGGTCGTGCTCCGCGAGATCGGTGTGCGCGGCAGCATGACGGCGGCGGCGCGGGCGCTGCGCTACAGCCACTCCGCGATCTCCCAGCAGATGCGCATCCTCGAGAAGGAGACCGGCGCGGTTCTCCTGGAGCGGGTCGGGCGCGGCGTCCGACTTACCGATGCCGCGCAGCAGCTCGTCCGGCATACCGAGGAGGTCATGTCGATCCTGGAGCGGGCGGAGTCGGACCTCGCGTCGGCCGACGTGGAGATCCGCGGTTCGCTCCGCATCGCGGCCTTCAGCAGCGCCGCGCGCGTCGCGGTCCCGGGCACGCTGGCCCGCCTCCGCGAGCTCCATCCCGCACTGCGCGTCGATTTCGAGGAGCACGAACCCGAAGCGGGCCTGTCCCTGTTGGCCGCGCGGCGGATCGATCTCCTCGTCGTCGACGAATATCCCGGTGCGACACTTCCGGTCGGTCCGGCGTTCCATTCGGAACTGATCTGCCGAGATCCCATCGGTGTCTTTCTTCCGACGGGTGTCCACGCGGGCACGGTCGCAGACCTGGAACGGCTGGCCTGGGTGATGGAGCCGACGGGCACCGGCGCCCACTCCTGGAGCCTGCGCCTGTGCCGGGAGCTCGGATTCGAGCCGCAGGTCCGCTACCTGTCCGCCGACCTGCTCCTCCACCTCAGGATGGTGGAGGCCGAGGTGGCTGCTGCCTTCCTGCCCGGGCTGCTGCTGGGGGAGACCGGATCGGTGCTGGAGCGCAGCCGGCTGTTCCCCGACGAGCTCCACCGCGGGATCCTCGCTGTCTGCAGGGAAGGCAGCCAAGAACGCCCGGCGATCCGAGCCGGCCGGCAGGTGATCGCGGAGGTCCTGATTCGGTAAGCACGCCTGACAGGTACCGGTCGCGAATGGTCGCTGTTGCCTTCGACCCGTCGAATCTAGATTCGGATCGACGGCCGGGAAGCCTGCCCGGGTCACCCTGATTCGGAGGCTCCCGCGATGGCGACGACGACCGCCCCACTGGCGCAGCGCACGACGGACCTCGTCGGGTCGATCATCGACTCCTCCACTGCGCTGCTGGCCGGTCAGACCCACGACATCGTCAAGTTCGCCATGGGAGCGCCGGGGGACGATCTCGTGCCGGTCGAGCTGTTCGACCGCTACTACGGCGAGCCGATGCCGGGGAAGTACGGCTACTGCGAGACCGAGGGCGATCCGGCGCTGGTCGAACAGGTCGTGGCGCTCATGGCGACCCAGGGAGACCGCGTCACCATCACCACCGGGGGCATGCAGGGCCTCGACCTCGCCTGCAAGCTCTTCGTCGACCCTGGTGACCTCGTCATCGTCGAAGGCCCCACCTACACCAACGGCAACGCCACCGCTCTGAGCTACGGAGCGCAGCTCGTCGAGGCGCCCCTCGACGACGCGGGACTCGTCGTCGAGCGGCTGCCGGAGCTGGTCGAGCGGATCGGCCGCACCCCGAAGGCGATCTACACGATCCCCACCTTCCAGAACCCGTCCGGCGTCACGCTCTCCGGCCCACGCCGAACGCAGCTCATTGAGCTCGCCGAGCGGTGGGGCTGCGTGATCATCGACGACGATCCCTACGGACTGCTGCGCTTCGCAGGCGCGGACGTCCCGACGTTCGCCCACCTCGCCCCGCACCACCCGCTCGTCTTCTCGGTGCGGACCTTCTCCAAGATCCTGGCTCCGGGCCTGCGCGTCGGCTGGGTCGACGCCGATCCCGCACTCCGGCAGCTGCTCATCAACGCCAAGCAGGCCATGGACACCTGCACGAGCCTGCCCACCCAGACGATGGTGACCCGCTTCCTCGCCAACGGGCACCTCGACGCCCACCTGAGCCGGATCAGGAGCCTCTACCGGGTCCGCAAGGACGCGATGCTCAGCAGCCTCCGTCGACACTTCGGCGACCAGGTGCGCAGCACCGACCCCGACGGCGGCTTCTTCCTGTGGCTCACGTTCACCGGCGCCTACGCCGGCATCGACACCCGGGAGCTGGCCGAACTCGCGCTGCGTCGCGGCGTCGCCTACATCCCGGGCCCGGCCTTCTCCACCCGCGGATCGTTCACCGACTCGCTGCGACTCTGCTTCGCCACCTCGACACCCGAGCGCATCGACGAGGGCGTCGCACGGCTCAAGCGGGCCGCCGACGAGCTGACGGGCGGCTCGCGATGATGTCCATCGCCCGGAAGCTGATGGGGCAGCGATCGTCCTGGTTCAGCAGCTCGGCCAGCGTGTGCACCATGCCGCGATCGGCCTTGGACCTCGACGGACGCGTCTCGAGGACGGTGGCGCGCAACCGCACGTTGTCGCCGGGGCGCAGAGGCGCGGCCCAGCGCAGCTCGTCGACACCGGGCGAGGCGAGGCCGGCGACCGCGGAGATGTAGTGATCGCCCAGCAGCCGCATCGCGAGCGCGGCCGAATGCCAGCCGCTGGCGATCAGGCCCGCGAACGGCCCCGTGGCCGCCCACCGCGGATCCGTGTGGATGCGCTGACGATCGAAGCGTCCGGCGAACTCGAGGATCTCGTCCTCGGTGACTTCCAGGTGCCCGTACTCGTAGACGCTGCCCGGCCGGTAGTCCGCCAGCCAGCGGTCGTCGATGGGAGCGTCGAAGTCGGGCCCGCACAGCAGCCGTGTCGTGATCGGGGCAGCAACCATGGACCTGGCCGAGGTGGCGGGCGTGTCCCCGTCCACGGCGAGCGGGCACCTGCACCAGCTGGTGGCCGGCGGGCTCGTCGTGTGCGAGCGCTCCGGACGGTTGCGGCTGCACCGGCTCGCCTCTCCCGATGTCGCCGCCGCGATCGAGGCGCTCGCGGCGATCTCGCCCCTGCTGCCCACCGAGAGCCTGCGCGACGCCCAGCGCGGCACCCGGCTCCAGTTCGCGCGGGTCTGCGACGCCCGCCTCGGC
>Ga0307513_10004225_pt1 | contig 19204 bp, 16 predicted proteins | sample 15_EM_MG_FD_202174 | JGI IMG/M metagenome (GOLD analysis project Ga0307513, IMG submission 202174) | Populus trichocarpa ectomycorrhiza microbial communities from riparian zone in the Pacific Northwest, United States - 15_EM | ecosystem: Host-associated > Plants > Roots > Unclassified | place...
ACGGTCACATCCGGCATCACGGAGGCTTTCGAAACGAGCAGCATGGCCAGAAGATACCCGACCACGATCGGTAGCGCCCACCCGCCAAGATGAAGCCGCTTAACCAATCCCTGCAACACCAGGATAGTAGTGCCGTGCAGGGCATAGAGCGGATAAGAGGTTTCGCCCAGAAACCGGAAGGCGGCGGCATATCGCGAACCGTTAGCGCGAAAGCCGATCGCCACCAGCAACGGCGCGCCGATAAGCAGGAACATGATGTCCGACACGCGGGTCTCTGGAAGCACGAGCACGGCACCAAGCCCAAAAAGCAACAGCCATGGCGGAACGCGCCCGAGAGAGAGCGGAATCCGCTCCCTATACCGCCACAGCAGCACGCCGAGCGGGAAGGAAAACATCACGCGCACCAACCCGAGCGGGAATGTTGGCCAAGACCAGCCGAAATTCACCGAACCAAGAATGGCGACCGCCGCTACCACCACGCTCCCCGCAGCGATGGCCAACAGCAGGAGGATGCGGTCGGTCAAATGGCGGTGGAACAGCGCGAACAGCACGTTTACCAATATCTCGAAGCAGAGCGACCATGCGGGTCCGTTGAGCGGAAAGGTGACGGCGTCGTTGTTAAATGGCGAGGGAATCCAGAACAGCTCGACGACGAAGGACAGCAAGGTATCGTGCTGATCTAGTCTGCTGAATCCTTTTAGGATGAAGACTTCTTGCGTGACCAACGCAAGAAGCAATCCGGCAAGGAACAGAGGGTACATGCGGACAAGGCGCTTCTGGACAAAACTGATTTTGTTCAAATCCCTTTCAAGACGACTATCGTAGGCGCTAGCTACGACAAATCCGCTGAGCAGGAAGAAGAAGTCGACCGCTAGTGGGCCAGCCGAGTCATATCCTATTATAAAATGAAGATGAAACCAGACCACGCCTAGTGCGGCGATGCCTCGCATTGCATCTAGCGTCAGATGATGCTGACGTTCTGCCACCGCATTCACAATCCCCAAGCCGCCCACTTTATCCAACCGTAACATGAATCGCCCGGCGGCCTAATGCAGCTTGTGGATAGAACAGCTATCTTTCGAGGTAACACGTCGCTGAAAGCCGCAGGGCTGAACCTCGTCACCGCTGCGATCGTCCGTCGGGACACGCGCTAAATGGGGTGAACGTGAGCGCGGCAGTCGGACGCCGGTGCCGATCGGGTGGAGACAGCTACGCCTGGCCGGCGACCGTCTTGGGCAAAACGCCGGCCACGGCATTGATGAAGAGCGGTTCAGACCGCCCGACCTCGGCGTCGGGCGCATGACCGAGATAGTGAATCGATCCGGGCGCCACCCGCTGCCCATGTGAAAACCCTTGAAGTGCCCCTTTTCCGCCCTGGAGAACGGCCAGTCCGAGCAACGGAGCCGGAACACGACGCCCCTCCCGGGAATTTCATCCACGGAAATGATGTTGGGCGAGGTCCGCAACGTCATTCCTTTGGGGCGTCATGAACGCACGCGGAGATAGCTCAAGCATTTCCGCGTGCCCGTACGGATTTGCTTATGACAGAGCCCTTTTGGAATGCATGATCGCACATCGAACATCGGCACGGCGCGCCTCTTGGCTCCGCCGCTCAGCTGGGCGCCCGGCGATCGAACGGGAATTTGGCCTGGCGTCGCTTTCATCGCCCTATCCATTGTTATCGCCGAATTGTCGTTGTTCCTTCACCCGGCGGGCTTCGCCGGAGGACCGAGCGATGATCAGCAGTATCTCGACATAGCGCTTGGCTGGTATGCGCACGGCCCGCAGATCGGCACGTCGCATTGGGCACTGCGTCACCCGTTGATCCTGTCGATCACGGGCATGTTCCAGCTGTTCGGTCCGTCGATCGACTCGCTACTGCTGGTGCCACGAGCATTTTACGCCTTGTTCGTCGGTGTCACGATGGCGACGGTGCTGCGGCTGGCCGGAATGCGCGCGGCGATGGTCTGGCTGGTGCTGGTGATCCTGTCGCCAGTGCTCCACGCGATGGGTACGAGTTGCTATCCCGAAATGCTCGAGCTTGCGTTCAGCGCGACGTCGATCTGGGCATTCCTCAATGCCCGGCGGTCGACCGGCGGCGTCAGTCTCGGTTGGTCGCTGCTCTCGGGGCTGCTGCTTGGTTGCGCGGTGATGACGCGAGAGACGGCGGCGTTCATGCTATTATTCTATGGCTGGGCTTTCCTGCGGGATCCAGTAATGCCGCGCCGGAATTATCTCTTGCTCGGCCTGGGCTTCGCCCTGCCGCTATTGATCGACAATGCCTGGCTATGGGCGATGACGGGCGATCCGCTCTATCGCCTGCACGTCGACGAACATCATGTCCTGATCGCCAGCGATCATATGGTCGGCAAGACCTATGCCGGCAGCCCGTTCCTCAACCCCGATCTGGCGAGTCGGTGGATCCCGGCGGGGCCGACTCAGCTGCATTGGGCGGTCAATCCGCTGGGCGATTTCCTGATCGATCCGGCGTTCGGCTTCGTCATCCTCGGATGGGCGCTGAGCGCATTACCGTTCTTCCGCGATCGAGCGATCGCCCCGCCCAAAATAGCTACCCTGTGGCTGCTGCTCTTCGCGGTGGCCAGCTACGTGATGGTCACTTGGGTGTTCACGTTGCGGCCGCAGCCGCGCTATTATCTGTTCGTGGCCGCTGCCGCGACGATCGGCTTCGCGCTTTATATCGACTCGGCGCTGGCGATACCCAGGCTGCGCCGGCGTGCATCGATATTGCTTGGTCTGGTCCTATTAGGCGGTGGCATCACCATTGCCGTCGCGCCCGACCAAGGCTGGCAGGCGAAGCTGGTCGTGCCCTACATGGCCGCTCATCCGGGACAATATAGTGCGGAGGACCATATCGTGGGTCGGGCATCCTATCCGCTGGCGCGGCTGGGCATGGCAGACAAGCTGACCACGGCCAAACCGGCGGTGGGCGAGTATCGTTTCCGCCAGATCAGCAGCGCGGTGTTCGACGGCACGGCGCCATTCCCTCACGATCCCTCTTATCAAGAGATCGCTTATCTCGACCGGCCGTCGCCATGGCTATTGTTGCTGATACGTCCGCATTTCCGGACTGCGATCCTGGTCGAGCGACGGATGCGCTAAGTCGATGCGCGACCGCTATCGGACCCAACCGATAGCGGTCGCGCACCGCGATCGATCGACTGTCAGGCGGCCACGAACATCTCCGGGGGCAGCGCCATCAGCGCGTCGGCGCCGGCCTCGATCTTGCGGCGAAGCGCGCCGGCGTCGGGCATGATGCGTTCGGCATAATAGCGCGCGGTGGTCAGCTTGGCGTCGAGGAACGCGGCATCGCCTTCCCCCGCCGCCTTCAACTTCGCCGCCGCGACCGCCATCCGCAGCCACATCAAGCCAACCGCGACGATGCCCATCAGGTGCATGTAGCTGTGCGCACCCGCGCCGACATTGTTGGGGTTGGTCATGCCGTTCTGCAGGAACCACATCGTCGCCGCCTGCAATTCGCTATTGGCCTTTTCCAGTCGCGCGGCGAAATCGGCAGTTGCCGGATCGGCCTTCGCGGCCGCGACTTCCTCGCCGACCACCTTGAACAAGGTTTGCACCGCGCGACCACCATTGGCGGCGAGCTTGCGCCCGACCAGATCCATCGCCTGCACGCCGTTGGTGCCTTCGTAGATCATCGAGATGCGGGCATCGCGGACATATTGCTCCATCCCCCATTCGCGGATGTAGCCGTGCCCACCATAGACCTGCTGCGCATTGGTCGCGATGTCATAGCCCTTGTCGGTGCCATAGCCCTTGATCACCGGGGTCAGCAGCCCGACCAGATCGGCCGCGAGCAATTTCTCCTCTTCGCTCGCCGCGGCATGTTCGAGATCGACCTGGAGCGCTCCCCACAGGCAGAGCGCGCGGAGACCCTCGGTCAATGCCTTGGCATCCATCAGCATGCGACGCACGTCGGGATGGACGAACAGCGGATCGGCCTTTTCACCGGGTTCGGCCGGACCGGTCAGCGCGCGGCCCTGGCGGCGGTCGTGCGCGTACTGGACGGCGTTCTGATAAGCGGTCTCGGCGACAGCGAGCCCCTGCAGACCGACACCCAGCCGCGCCGCGTTCATCATGATGAACATCGCCGCCAGGCCCTTCATCTCGTCGCCGACCAGCCAGCCCTTGGCGCCGTCGTAATTCATCACGCAGGTCGAATTGCCGTGAATGCCCATCTTGTGCTCAATCGACCCGCAGCTGACCGCGTTGCGCTCACCGAGCGATCCGTCAGCATTGACCATGATCTTGGGCACCACGAACAGCGAAATGCCCTTCGAACTGTCAGGGGCGCCTGGGGTCTTGGCCAGCACCAGGTGGATGATGTTGCTGGTGAGGTCGTGCTCGCCCGCCGAGATGAAGATCTTGGTGCCCGTAATCGAATAGGAGCCATCGGCCTGGGGCTCGGCCTTGGTGCGGATCAGCCCCAGATCGGTACCGCATTGCGGCTCGGTCAGGTTCATCGTGCCGCTCCATTCGCCCGACACCATCTTGGGCACATAGAGCTGCTGCTGCTCGGCGCTGCCCTTGACCAGCAAGGAGGCGATCGCGCCATGAGTCAGACCCGGATACATGGCGAACGCCATGTTCGACGAGATCATGAATTCCTGGAAGGCGGTCGACACGACGTGCGGCATTTCCTGCCCGCCGAACGCTGCTGGAGCGGACAGCGTGCCCCAGCCCGATTCGACGAACTGGTTGTACGCTTCCTTGAATCCCTTGGGGGTCGTCACGCTGCCGTCGTCGTGGCGCGTGCAGCCTTCCAGGTCGCCCGACTGGTTGAGCGGGAACAGCACCTCGGCGACGAAGCGTCCGCCTTCTTCGAGCACCGCATCGACCGTCTCCGGCGTCGCATTCTCGAACCCCGGCAGATTGGCATAGCGCTCGATCCCGAGCACGTGGTCGAGCACGAAGCGCGTATCGCGCACCGGTGGCGTGTATTGCGGCATGGTCAGTCCTTCTGGTGGTCGGCGCGCGCGCCCTGCTCGAGCAGCGCGATGAAGTCGTTGAGTTCCGCGATGGCGGCATCGATATCGCGCTTTTGCTGGTGGAGCAGGTCGACGCGCTCGCGGCAGCGATCGATCGTCCGGTCGCGCTGGGTGCGGCGCCCGTCGCCGACATCGTACAGATCGATCAGCTCGCGAATCTCGGTCAGCGAAAAGCCGACGCGCTTGCCCCGCAGAATCCAGGCGAGCCGCGCGCGGTCGCGATGCGAATAGATACGCTGGGTGCCGCGCCGCTCGGGCGAGATCAGCCCTTCGTCCTCATAGAAACGCAGCGCACGGGCAGTGACGCCGAATTCGGCGGACAGGTCGGAAATAGTGAAGCAGTGCCGGTCGTGGAGCGACTCGATCGGGGCATAGGACGGAACCCAGGGCATCCCGCGTTTCTACTCCCGCTTGACGTTAACGTCAAAGGGGTCGCGCGATCATTTGCCCGCCGCGCAGAGCATCCTGCCCCTGCCGTCGCGCAAGGCCCCTGCCTCGGAAGGCGAATCGCTCATCCGCTCGACGCTGAGTCCCGCCAGCGACGCGCGAGAGGAACATGCCTTCTGGCACGCATCGGGCAAGCGACCGGGAACGACGATGCGGTCGCCTTCGAACCGTGCATCGAAATTGCAGCCGGGGGCATTGGCCAGCTCGACATGGAGCGTCTCACCCGCGCGCGTCGCTTCCCCCTGCCCGCTGCAATAATAAGTGTCGCCATAGTCGACATAGATGCCGATGCGGAACGCGGTCGCGCTCGGTACCACGCAGATGCGGTCGCGATCGCGCGTATAGAGCCCGGTGGGGTCGGTATTGGCCGGATCGGCGACGATCCCGGCTTCGATCGCGGCGGCTTCGAGGTTGGTGGGGGTTGAGGTAGCTTGAGGGATGGGCTGGCTAGCCGAGCATGCGCCCAACAGCGCCATAAGCAAAACCGTCACCCCGGCCTTGTGCCGGGGTCCGCCGCGCAACAATGGAAGGCCTCGCGAGTTGAGGCGCAGACCCCGGCACAAGGCCGGGGTGACGTTGGGGGACGAGGTAACCGGAGTACCCGTCACTCCAACCGCTCCAGACCGTCTTTGGTAACCCGCCGATAAAAGCACGACCGTTCACCCGTATGACAAGCCGGACCCGCCGGATCGACAATCAACCACACCGCGTCCTGGTCGCAGTCGATCCTGATGTCGCGGACGTGCATCACATTCCCAGAGGTTGCGCCCTTGCGCCACAATTCGCCGCGGCTGCGCGACCAGAACACCGCCTCGCCGCTATCGACCGTCGCCGCCAGCGCCTCAGAATTCATATGCGCGAGCATCAGCACCTCGCCCGAATCACCATCGGTGACCACAGCGGTGATCAGCCCGTCGGCACCCCATTTCGGATCGAGCGTCAGCCCGGTTTCGCGCGAGTCGTCCATGCCCCTCCCCTAGCGCGGGCTTGCGATCCGACAAAATCGGTGCGGGTCGTATGACAAATGCGCGACAAACCGGCCCGGCGTTACTATATGGCCAAGCGCCACCGCATCCCGGACACCATGCTGACCACAAATCCATTCGACGACGACAAGCTCCGTGAGGAGTGCGGAATTTTCGGCGTGTCCGATGCGGACGGCGCAGCTGCGCTCGTCGCGCTGGGCCTCCACGCACTCCAGCATCGCGGGCAGGAAGCCGCCGGCATCACCAGTTGGGACGGCAAGCATTTCCACAGCCACCGTGCGATGGGCCATGTCGCGGGCAATTTCGACAAGGACGAGATCATGGGTGGGCTGCGCGGACGAACCGCGTGCGGCCATGTCCGTTACTCGACCACCGGCGAAACCTCGCTGCGGAACGTCCAGCCGCTCTATGCCGAACTCGCCACCGGTGGGTTCGCTATCTCGCATAACGGTAACATCTCCAACGCCTTCCGCTTACGCAACGACCTTGTCCAGCGTGGCGCGATCTTCCAGTCGACCAGCGACACCGAAGTCATCATCCACCTCGTCGCGACCAGTTCCTATCGCGACCCGCTCGACAAATTCGTCGATGCGCTCCGCCGCGTGGAGGGCGCCTATTCGCTGATCGTGTTGACCCCGACGGGAATGATGGCGTGCCGCGATCCGCTCGGCATTCGCCCGCTGGTGATGGGCAAATTGGGCGACTCGATCATCTTCGCATCGGAGACCGTGGCGCTCGACGTCGTCGGCGCCGAATTCGTCCGCTCGGTCGATCCGGGCGAGCTGATCATCATCGAGGACGGCGAGCTCCGCTCGCTGCGCCCGTTCGGCCAGACCGCGCCGCGGCCATGCATCTTCGAATGGGTCTATTTCTCGCGGCCCGATTCGATCGCCGGAGACCAGTCGGTCTATTCGGTCAGAAAGGCGATCGGCGCGCAGCTCGCGATCGAATCGCCGGTCGAGGCGGATCTGGTCATCCCCGTACCCGACTCGGGCGTGCCCGCGGCGATCGGCTATGCCCAGCAATCTGGCATCCCGTTCGAACTCGGCATCATCCGCTCGCATTATGTCGGCCGCACCTTCATCCAGCCTGGCGCCGAAGTCCGCCGCCTGGGCGTGAAGCTCAAGCACAACGCCAACCGCGCGCTGATCAAGGACAAGTCGATCATCCTGGTCGACGATTCGATCGTGCGCGGTACCACCAGCCTGAAGATCGTCGAGATGATGCGCGAAGCCGGCGCGCGCGAGGTGCATATGCGCATCGCCTCGCCGCCGACGACGCATTCGTGCTTCTACGGCGTCGACACGCCCGAGCGCGAGAAATTGCTCGCCTCGCGCTATTCGGTTCCTGGCATGACCGACTTCATCCATGCCGACAGCCTGGCCTTCGTGTCGATCGACGGCCTGTACAAAGCGCTAGGCGAGACCGGACGCAACGGCCCCGCCCCCAAATATTGCGACGCCTGCTTCACCGGCGATTATCCCACCGTGCTGACCGATTACAGCGACGCGCATATGGACGAGCAACTCGCCCTTCACCCCGAAGCCGCGGAATAGCATGACCAGGAGATTTGACGGCCAGCTCGCGCTGGTGACCGGCGCGAGCCGTGGGATCGGTGCCGCCACCGCCAAGGCACTCGCCGCCGACGGCGCCCATGTCATCCTGACCGCGCGTACCGCCGGCGCACTCGAGGAAGTCGAGGAAGCGATCCACGCCGCGGGTGGCAACGCGACGATCGCGCCGCTCGACCTGATCGAAACCGACAGCGTCGCGCGGCTGGCAAGCGCGGTCGCCGAACGCTGGGGGGCGCTCGACATGCTGGTGCTCAATGCCGCAACGCTCGGCTCGTTGTCGGCCGTGCCCGCGATCGATACCAAGGAATTCGCCAAGGTGCTGACGCTCAACGTCAGCGCGCAGCAGGCGCTGATCGCCGCGTTCGATCCCCTGCTACGCAAATCGGCGAGAGCGCGCGTAATCGCGATCACCTCCAAGGTTGGGCGCCAGCCGCGCGCGTTCTGGGGGGCCTATGGCGCGTCCAAGGCCGCGTTCGAGACGCTCGTCCAGGCTTATGGCGAGGAAGTCGAAGGGATCAGCAACGTCCGGGTCGCGCTGTTCGACCCCGGCGCCACCCGCACTGCGATGCGTGAACGAGCGTATCCGGGTGAGGATCCGGCGAGCGTCAAGCCGCCGGAAGTGGTGGCGGCGCGGATCGTTGACCTGGTCGCGAGCGACTTCGCTTCTGGACTCACCGACTGCCTGGATTGACGAGCGCACGCCGCTCAGGCGGCCAGCGCATGGTGGACCGACAGCCGTGAGAGCGTCTGATTGAGCAGGATATAGGCGAATTCGCCAAACGTGACCGGCCCGACGAAGCCGCCGGTCGAGCGGCCCTCCAGCGCGGCGTAGCGATAGTTCAGGATGCAATTGCACGACAGCATGTCCGTGGCGCTGCCTTGCATCGCGGCGTCTGCATAGGCCCGTCCGTAATCGGCCACGGGGCGTGCCAGGCGGTAGGTCGTGCCCGGCACCACCGGGGCGTAGAAGCGCACACGGCCATTTTCGGCGTCGACCGTCTGGAAGGAAACGTTGATCATCGCGCCCGCATAGTCGGCGACGAGCGGCAACGTGGTATCCACGCCCCGCTCCGCTATGTGGCGCGCCAGGTTCGCCGGAACGCCGTCGATCAGGCAATCGGTCACATCGAACCCGCCTTCCGGAAAGATAATGCTCTCTCCATCGCCGGCGGTGAACAGGTTGACGATGTCGAGATCGACTTCCGCAGTTTCCGGCAGCGCGACCCACAAAGCGGCAAGGCCGTCCGCCGATGCCGTACCGGTCGCGCCATCGAAGACCATGGGAACATCCTGGCCGACGCGGTCGAGATGGACGCCGGCGACCCAGCCGAACACAGGCTGATTGTACAGCCCCGACAGACCCGGGCCATGGATGGCGTAGCGCTGCAGTGTGGGGCTGAACGCCGGAACGACGATGCAGGTGAAGCCATACACGAAGCGATGCCGGGTCAACCCGGAGAAGTCGCTGGACGGCAGCATAGCCGTTCGCGCTTCGACGGCATCGTCGAACGTCGTGCAGAATAGCCGATCGTCGCGCGACACCCCTCCTTCGGGAGTCATGAAATAGGCGGTGGTACCACCGATCCAATTCCCGCGCGGGAGCTGCCGCAGCAACGGCTCCGGCCCCGATATGAACAAGACGGCGCGCGACGCGATAAGCGCGGCGGTCTCTTCGACCGAAAGGAATGCATTCTTCATCGTTCAGGCCCCAATGATCGTAGCGAGGTCGCGATGCGCGAACTTGTTCTCCGCGAAGAAACGGCGGAGATCATCGACCGATCTCGGCAGCGCTGTGCTGTTATTCGTCACCTCGATGCGAAGGCGCGTGATGATCAAGCGGGTGGCAAGCGTCTTGATGTCGGGGTCGAGCTCGCCAGTCAGTATCCGAGCCCAGCACTGACTGTCCGCGGGCGGCAAGACGGTGCGGTCAGACGGCATCGTGTCCAGCCGAACGGCGCGGGCGCGACCGGCATGGACATCGAAAGCACATGGCACGCCGATCACGACAGATCCGACTGCGCCAGCCAGCTCTCGGCACTTGCCATATCTTCGAACCAGCGGCCATTTGGCATTGTCGGAACTACCCGGCGCACCTGCATGCGGGCCGGCGCACCACCGACCACGAACGCCAGCCGACGCGCCTGCCATTGCGGTTCGGCCAATATCCCACGCAACACAGCGAGCGCTTCCTGCGACTGGATTGCGCATTGCGAAACGTCGCACAGGGTCACATGCTGATTTGGCGGCGTCTCGAGCAGCGGCAGCTTGGCGGCACGCTCGGCGCGGAGCGAGGCGAGTGACGCCTGGTCGAAAAAGCCGGCCAGCGTGTATCGGACGACACCCCTGGGATCGACATGAACGGAGTGACTGGCAACCATAGCCCGGCTGTGCGCCGTCTGCACTTAATCCCGGCTGTCGTCCCACCTCCGTAATGATACCGCGTTGGGGTGGGTTCGAGCTGTCGGATGGCTCCTAGTCTGTCGCCGCCTCGATCTTCTTCCAGAAGTCGGCGCGCGCCGCCGACAACTTCTGCCCCGTGGCGGTCGGCCACGATCCCGACATCACTACGACCAGCTTCTTCGCCGGATCGATCAAGATGCTCTGGCCGAAAATGCCGATCGCGGCGAAGCGGGCCCCGGGCTGCACCCACCATTGATAACCGTAGCCCGCACCGCCCTTGAAGTCAGGCGACGCCGGGATCTGGCTGACCGTCGCCTGCGCGAACCAGTCGTCGGGCACCACCCCCTTGCCGCCGGACAGCGCGAACATCCCCATCCGCGCATAGTCGCGCAGCGACACCGACAGGCAGCACCCGCTGACCTCGCTGCCGACCGGGTTGGTCATCCAGAACGCATCGCGCTCCATGCCCCAGGGCTTCCACACCTTCTCGGTCAGATAATCGGACAGCGTCTTCTTGGTCGCGCGCTCGACCAGCACGCCGATCAAATTGGTTTCCCCGGTCTTGTAGACCCACTTCGTCCCGGGTTCGCTCTCGCGCGGCAGCTTCTTCATGTACCAGACAGTCGGGTCCTGCCCCGCCGGCACCTCGTTGGAGAACATCCGCGCCACGTCGGACTGCGGATCGGTGTAATCCTCGTTCCACTTCACGCCCGAGGTCATGGAGAGCAATTGGCGGATCGTCACCCCGTCATAGCCGCCGCCCGCGAGGTCGGGGATGTATCTCGTGACCGGATCCTCGATCGACTTGATATACCCGTCGCGGATTGCCGCACCGACCAAGGTCGAGGTGAACGACTTGGCGACCGAGAAACTGGTCCATCGGCCCTGCGGGCCGTAGCCAAGGCCGTAGCGCTCGAGCCGCACTTTGCCGTCCTGTACGACGATCAGCCCGGCAACATTGAGGTCGATCATGCCGGCTTTGACGTCGGCCTCGGCGATCGGCAGCGGTTTTCCGTTGGGCAGCAGGCGGACCTTGGTGCCGGCCTTGACGACATGGCCGGGGAAGATCTTTTCCATCTCGCGGAAATTCTGGTCGCGCTGCTGCTGGCTCCAGAACAGTATCTCGGCGCCGACCTGACGAAGCTTGGCGGCATTGTCAGGGATGACCGTGACCGACTGCGCCGACGCCACCCCCGCCAGTGCGAGCGCGGCAAGCAGACCGAACCTTTTCATCACCCCTCCTTGATCAGCGTCACCTGCGCCACTTCGATCCCACCACCGCGGAACCCACCTTCGCAATACATCAGATAAAAACGCCACAAGCCGATGAAATGCTTGTCGAACCGTTCTGGCAACTTACCTGCCGCGACGACCGCGTCGAATGCCTCACGCCAGTGTTTCAGCGTCTCGGCATAATCGAGCCGGAATGCATGCCGGTCGCGCCATACCAGCCCGACTTTCTCGGCGACGGCGCGAAAACGGCTTTCCGACAGCAGCATGCCGCCCGGGAAAACATAGCGCTGAATAAAATCGACATTGCGCGCATAGCCCTCGTACGTTGCATCATCGATCGCGATATACTGGATCGCCGCGCGCCCGCCGGCCTTCAAGGCACGAGCGATCGCCGCGAGATAATCGGGCCAATATTCCTCGCCCACCGCCTCGACCATTTCGATGCTGGCGACACCGTCATAATTTCCGGTCACGTCGCGATAGTCGATCAGCTCGATCTCGACGCCACCGAGGCCCTGTCGCGCCATGCGGGCTTCGGCATAGGCTTTCTGCTCGGTCGACAATGTGATGCCATGGACGCCGACACCCGCTTTCGCCGCCGTCTCGGCGAACGAGCCCCAGCCGCACCCTATTTCCAGGATGCGGTCGCCGGGATTGGTCGCGGTGCGGTCAAGGATCGCCTCGAGCTTGATGTGCTGCGCGCCCTCCAGGCTTTGGCCCGGCGCGTCGAAAATCGCGCTCGAATAGGTCATCGTCGGATCGAGCCACAATTGGTAGAATTCGTTCCCCAGATCGTAATGTTCGTGGATGTTGCGCCGCGCACCCTTGCGATCGTTGCGACGCGCCCTGTGCCACCAGCGGCGAACCAGTCGCCAGATGCCATGCGCGCGTCCGGTACCAGCCAGGCTATGGCGATTGAGCGAGAATATCTCGAACAACGCCACCGGATCCGGGCTTTCCCACTCGCCAGCGGCCCAGGCTTCGTACCAGCCGGACGAGCCGCCGGTGGCCAGGCGCCACAAGGCCCGCCAGCTACGCAGGATGACGACCGCCTCAGGCCCCGCGGCGCGGCCGCCAAGACGTTCGGGCGCTCCACCTTCGGGCAGGGAAACGGTGATCGCGCCGCTGGCGAGACCCTTGTCGATGCGCGCAAGCAGCGGCCGCCCGATCAGGGCGAGCAATCCGCTGCGGCTGCGCTGCCCCCGGTTAATCGTCGGCGCATCCATGACCACTTCAAAGCACGTCAAACCGCGCTCGCCAAGCGATTCGGTTAAGTCAGCGGAGCTTTTTTCCTGCATCCGGTGCACGCTCGCGCGCGGCGCGATGCCCGATCAGCTTTGCAGGGTAAGTCGCGGGTCGGCATCCGCCTTTATCCGGATCGCGCATCGCCGGATCGGAGATCTGGGCGTAGTCACGGAATCACGGGGCCGGAAAGCAGATATCCTTGGGTGGGAAGGTGATGATTGCTCCCGGTCCGGTCGCCAGACCATTGTCCGCAAACCAGTCGAAGGGCGCACAGGCGAGGCCGGCCTTTTTCGCGACAATGACTTTTTGTGCGGTGAAAGCGCCCGAGGGCGACGCGACGATCAACATGATGATCGCTCGATCGCCATTCTTGGACGGCGATAGCAGGGTCACGCTGAGATTGGCGGGCACTGGTGCGCCCGCCACCGATCGAGCATCGACAAATGCATAGGTGCCGCTCGCATCGGCGACCGGCTTATCCGACGCGAACTTGGCTATAACGACAGACATCCCGGCGGTCGTCTGCACGGGGCGAAGATCAACCGTTTCGGATTGCGCACCCGCCATCGCCGGGATGGCGCCCAACAAAGCGATTGCCAGCACCCGCATCATTCGACCCGCGGCTGCTTATCCACCTGCCAGGTCTGCCCTTGGCTCAGCAGCTTCTGCAAATCGGGCTTCTTGCCCTCCGCAGCCTGCTTGTTCTGCGCGATCACGGCGCTGTCGAAAGTCGGGGCGGGATCGTCGTAGAGCACGCCAAGCGCCATCGGGAACGGCCCGAACGGCATTTCGACCAGCATATGCGCCAGGCCGCGATTGGTCTGATCGTGCACCGCGACATACGCGCCCTGCCAGTCGCCGTCGACGACATCGACGACCTTGAGCACGAGCCGGTCGATATCCATCGTCAGACCCTTGGTTCCGCCGGCAAACAGCAACGGCTGGCCGTGCTCGACCCACAATTGGTTCCCCGAAGCATTGGCCTTTTCGGTGAACGAGGCGAACACGTCGTCATTGTAGACGATGCAATTCTGGAAGATCTCGACGAACGCCGCGCCCTGATGCGCATAGGCTGCCTTGAACACCGTCGGCAGGTTCTTGTGCACGTCGATACCGCGCGCGACAAACCGTGCGCCCGAGCCGAGCGCGAAGGCGCAGGGTGTCGCCGGCCGATCGACCGATCCGAACGGCGTCGAGGGGCTGCGCGTGCCGACGCGGCTGGTCGGCGAATATTGCCCCTTGGTCAGGCCGTAAATCTCGTTGTTGAACAGCAGCACCTGGCAATTCAGGTTACGACGCAACAGGTGCATCGTGTGATTGCCGCCGATCGACAGCGCGTCACCGTCGCCAGTGATGATCCACACGTCGAGCTCGGGGTTGGCGAGCTTCACCCCTGTCGCCACCGCCGGCGCGCGGCCGTGGATCGTGTGGAAGCCGTAGGTCTCCATGTAATAAGGAAAGCGCGACGAGCAGCCGATGCCGCTGACGAACACGGTGTTTTCGGGCCGGGCGCCGATCTCGGGCATGGTCCGTTGCACCGCTTTCAAAATCGCATAGTCGCCGCATCCGGGGCACCAGCGCACTTCCTGGTCGGTTTCCCAGTCCTTGGGTGAGCTCTTCACCACCGGAGGCGTCATGTCGTTCATGCGAGAATTCCTTCGATCGCCGCCTCGATCTCCGCGATGCGGAAGGGTTGGCCCGACACTTTGTTGAGCGGTTTCGCGTCGACCAGATATTGGTCGCGCAGCACCGTCTTGAGCTGGCCGGTATTCATCTCGGGTACGAGGATCTTCTCGTAACCCTTGAGTAACGCACCCAGATTGCCGGGCATCGGCCAGATGTGGCGTAGATGGATGTGGCTGACGTCGAGGCCCCGGCGGCGCTCGCGCTTCACCGCCTGATGGATCGGACCGAAGGTCGATCCCCAACCTACCACGACCAGCTTGCCATCCGGATTGCCGAGTTCGATCGCCTGGTCGGGGATCTTGATCCCATCGACCTTGGCCTTGCGGATATCGGTCATCGCCTGGTGGTTGGCGGGTCCATAATCGATATTGCCGGTGCCCAGTTGCTTCTCGATCCCACCGATGCGGTGCAGCAGCCCCGGCGTGCCCGGCTTGACCCAGGGCCGCGCGAGCTTGGCATCGCGGGCATAGGCCTGGAAGCCACCCTCCGGCACTGTGTCGAGATATTCGACCGGGAACGGCGCATAGTCGCTGACGTCGGGCACTTTCCACGGCTCGGCGGCATTGGCGATATAGCCGTCGGTCAGCACCATGACCGGCGTCATATATTGCGTGGCGATCCGCACCGCCTCGATCGCGACCTCGAACGCGTCGGACGGGCTGCGCGCGGCGATCACCGGCATCGGCGCGTCGCCGTTGCGGCCATAGACCGCCTGATAGAGGTCCGATTGTTCGGTCTTGGTCGGCAGGCCGGTGGACGGCCCGCCGCGCTGCGAATTGATGATTACCAGCGGCAGCTCGGTCATGATCGCGAGCCCCATCGCCTCCCCCTTGAGCGCGATGCCCGGGCCTGACGACGAAGTGACGCCAAGCTGGCCGGCATAGGAGGCGCCGATCGCACTGGCGATCGCGGCGATCTCATCCTCCGCCTGGAAGGTCGTGATGCCGAACTCCTTGAGCCGGCTCAGATGATGCAGGATCGCCGAGGCAGGCGTGATCGGATAGCCGCCGAAGAACATCGGGATGTTGGCCAGCTGCGCGCCCGCGACCAGCCCCATGGAAATCGCCTCCGCACCCGTGACGGTGCGGTACAAGCCGGGTTCGGCGGCCGCGGCAGGGACATGGTGCTGCTTGAGCGGGCCCGAAATCTCCGCAGTCTCGCCATAAGCATGCCCGGCGTTGAGCGCGGCGATATTGGCCTCCGCCAGCGCCGGCGCCTTGGCGAACTTGTTCTTGAGCCAGTCGATCAGCGGCTGGCGGTCGCGGTCGAACATCCAGAGCGCCAGCCCCAGCGTCCACATGTTCTTGCAGCGCAGCGCTTCCTTGTTGCCGAGGCCGAACGGCTTCACCGCCGCGACGGTCAGCGCCGAGATGTCGAACGCCAGCACTTGCCATTTGGCCAGGCTGCCGTCGTCGATCGGATTGGAATCGTATTTCGCCTTGGCCAGGTTGCGCTCGGTGAACTCGCCGGTGTCGGCGATGATCAGCCCACCGGCCCTGAGCTCGTCAACATTGGTCTTGAGCGCCGCCGGATTCATCGCGACCAGCACGTCGAGCGCATCGCCCGCGGTTTCGATCGAGGTCGAGCCGAAATTGATCTGGAACGCCGACACGCCGAACAGCGTGCCGAGCGGCGCGCGGATTTCGGCGGGAAAATCGGGGAAGGTCGACAGGTCGTTGCCGGCCAGCGCGGTCGACAGCGTGAACTGCCCCCCGGTCAGCTGCATGCCGTCGCCGGAGTCTCCAGCGAAACGGACAACGATCGATTCTGCGGGTGGGTTGGCCGACGCCTCGGTGGGCGTCACTTCGTGGACGGCGGTCGCCATGTCAGCACTAAATCCTGCGGTCGTGTTCGGAGGTCTCTCTAGGCGCGGGACCCCTTGGAACCAACGTAGATCGGTTACGCTTCCGTGAAAACCGTTCTTTAGCATACCCTCGATGCGAAAACGGCCCGGCATGCCATTGGCAGCCGGGCCGTATCGTGTCGGATCGGGAATAGCTTAGCGGAATTTGCCGCTCAGCTGGATGCCGACGATGCGCGGTTCGTTGAACACCACCGCCATGTAATTCTCGATCACGCCCTTCAGGTTGCGCTCGTCGGTCAGGTTGCGCGCGAACACCGCAATCTCCCACTTGTCGCCGGGTGCCGCGTAGCCGAGCTTGGCACCGAGCTCGAAATTGCCGTTCGAGGTGAACTCCTTGGTCCGATAGAGCACGTACTGGGTGTAACCCTGGATGTTGAAATCACCCGCCAGGAACACCTTGCCGTCGCCGACCGGCTGGTCGTAGCGCGCCGACAGATTGACGTTGTATTCGGGCGCGTTGGGGAGAGGCTCGCCGTTGATCTGGGCGAATACCGTCGGGGCGCCGAACAAGGGCTTGGTGATCGTCGGATCCTCGACCGTGCACACCACCACGCCATTCAACGCGCAAACCTGGGCGAAGACGCGCTTGTCCTGAATCTCGCTGTGCAGGAGGCTGAGGCCGGCCGAGAGCGTCAGGTTCTTGACCGGGCGCCAGTCGGCCTCGAACTCGGCGCCGTACGCAACCGCCTTGTCAGCGTTGAACAGCACGCCGTTGCCGTTCGAGTCGTTGCCGTTGAGCTGGATGTCGTGCATCCGCCAGGCGAAGACCGAGCCGTTGAAGCGCAGTGTGTCGTTGAACAGGCTGGTCTTGAAGCCGACTTCGCCCGACAGGATCTTTTCCGAGTTGGCGGTAGTGAAGGCCGAACCGAACACCGCCGAACGCCCCTGGATCGTCGGACCGCGGAAGCCGGTGGCGACTCGTGCGTAGAAGCTGACGTCGTTGCTCGCTTCGTACAGCGCCGACAGGTCGAAGCTGGGCTGCGTGTCCGACAGCCGTACGCGGCGAGCGGCGCTAACCGGAAAGGTGCTGGCGCCGGCTGCATTGGCGGGCAGCTTGATCAGCCGCGTTTCCTTGGTGTCGTTGGTCAGGCGGCCACCGAGCGTGAAGGTCAGCTTGGGCGCGACCTTGTAGCTGACCTGGCCGAACGCGCCCCACGAGTGGTTGAGATCGCGCAGGCGAACCCAGTTGTTCGGGTTGAAGCCGGTCGTGCCGGGATTGAGGAAGACGCCACGCTGGTAGAAGTCGGTGATGTCGGCCGAGTTGAAATAGAGGCCACCGATCTGCCACTTGAACGCGCCGTCGCCGCTGCTGGCGAGACGAAGCTCCTCGGTGAATTGGTCGAGGTTGCGGACCTGGCCCTGTGACTCGCCGAAACCATTGGGCAAGCCGTTGACCGGGAAGTTCGCCGCCGCGCCGCCGTCGGTCTCGCCGCGGCTATAGCCATAGAGGCCCTCATAACCGCTGATCGACGTCAGCGTGACGCCGCCGAAATCGTAGCTCAGGTTCGCCGACCCGCCATAGGTCGTGTAGGCCTGCGGATTGTCGTTACCCTCGTCGTACGAAACCTCGGTCCGCTTGACGCTGTCGATGATCTTGTTCGAGCCTTTCACCAGCCCGGCGCGGCGGAACAACGTCGCGGTGCCGTCATAGTCGCGATAATGGCCCGACAGCAGCACCGAGAAATTGTCGTCGGGCTTGGCCAGAATCTGCAAGCGAACGTCGCGCTCGTTGAATCCGCCCATCGCCTTCTTCTTCGGCGTGACGGTACCGTCGTCGCTGGCGCCGGTGAAGATGTTGTCGACCCAGTCGTCGCGGTGCTGGTAGAGCGCCGACAGACGGAACGCGACCTTGTCGCCGATCAGCGGCCCGCCGACGCCACCATCGAAGGTGACGGTGTTGTAGCTGCCGTATGACGCCGAGGCGCGGCCGTTGAAATCGAACGACGGCTTGATCGAGTCGAACTTGATGATGCCGGCCGGCGTGTTGCGGCCGAACAGCGTACCCTGCGGCCCGCGCAGCACTTCGATCTGGGCATTGTCGAACACCGGGTTCGACTTCATCACGACATGCTCGAGCACGATGTCATCCTGGATGATCGACACCGGCTGCGATGCGCCGAGATAGAAATCGATATTGCCGAGACCGCGGATATAGAAGCGCGGGAAGATGCGGCCGGTGGTGGTTTCGGCATAGACGCCGGGGACGCGGCCAGAGATCGACAGGATGTCGTCGCCGCCGGCCTGGATCGATCGGAACGCGTCGCCATCGACCACAGCGACCGAGACCGGGACCTTGAGCTGGTTTTCCTGGCGGCGGTTGGCGGTGACGACGATTTCGCCGAGGCCGTCATCGCTCTGGGCGCTGCTCGCGGCGGTCGGCGCGGCGGGCGTTTCCTGTGCCGCGGCGGCGCCGCTCCACATCGCGCCCAGCGCCACGCCGGCCAACAGCACGTTATTCTTGATCGATCGATTCACGAGCATATCCCCATATGGAAACTGGATAATCCTCCCCGTCGGACACACGGCAACACCCGGCACGAGCGAGGGACGCCGTGCCGTGACGATGATTATAGGTGCGGGCTGAATGTCCGACCCCGCGCCGGTACGGGTCCATTATTTCGCCTTTGTGACGAAAGCACCCCCGGACCGTCGCGGAAGCCGGGCGCTCGTCGAAAAGACACTCAGCGTTGCCCGAAAGCCTCACCCCCAAAGACCTCGCCCAACGTCAGGATCGAAGCGACGTGG
>Ga0307513_10004226_pt1 | contig 19204 bp, 14 predicted proteins | sample 15_EM_MG_FD_202174 | JGI IMG/M metagenome (GOLD analysis project Ga0307513, IMG submission 202174) | Populus trichocarpa ectomycorrhiza microbial communities from riparian zone in the Pacific Northwest, United States - 15_EM | ecosystem: Host-associated > Plants > Roots > Unclassified | place...
TACGCCTACTTCATTCCATGCACCAACAGGGAAACTGCCCAGTCATTGGCAAAATTACACAAGAAACATGTCTGGTCACAGGAGGGATTACCAAGAATCCACTTGACAGACAGGGGCCCACAGTTTAGGGCAGAATTCACCAAGGAATTATACAAGAACCTAGGGATTGACCAGAGGATGTCGACTGCATATCACCCCCAGACTGAAGGACAGGTGGAGAGCCTCAACGGATGGCTGGAGACTTACCTGAGGATGTACATCAGTCATAGACAAGATGACTGGATGGACTACTTGCATAAGGCACAGTTTGCCTGGAACAATCATTATCACTTGTCAATAGGGACTACACCCTTCTTCGCAAGCAAGATCAGACACCCTACGATCACCGACATACCAGCAGAAACCCAAACAACAGAACAGAGAACCAGAACAAGGGTGGATGTAGATCAGCTAGTCACCCAGATGATCGAGAAATCACAGGAGGCACAGAAAAAGGCCTATGACAGATGGAGGAACAACCCTCCAACCTATGAAAAAGGGGACAAGGTCTGGCTAGAAACAACCAACCTGTCAACAGATTGACCTTCACCAAAGCTCAATTGGAAGAGGATTGGACCATTGACAGTCAGAGAAAGACTCTCACCTCTTACCTACTGCCTACAACTACTGACAGGATACAGGATCCATGATGTGTTTCATGTCTCCCTATTGTCCCTGGTCAAGGACCAAATTGAGGGAAGGACACAACCAGCACCTCCACCAATCCTGGTGGAAGACCCTGAATCAGAAGAGCCAGAAGAACACTACATGATCAAAAGATACCTTGACTCCAGATGGGTCAAAATGGGAAACAAGTGGGACTTCCAGTTCCTAGTGGAATGGGAGGGATATGATGACCATACGTGGGAATCAAGAGAGAAACTTGAAGCAGACACCAAAGAATCAAAACAAGAACCAGGACCAGACAATGACAATTTCGACCTAGAGGAAGAATTCTATTTGAAACACCCCAATGCACCTCATCATGAGGACCCAGAAAAAGAGAGATATGTGACCACAACAACAAGAAGCAAAAGGAAGGGGAAGGCCCCTATCAGACAAAGAAAATAGGATCTGCATCTGGAATCTGTGATCCTGGGAGGGGGTACTGTGATGAAATCACCCCAGCCTCAAAACTTTTCCTCAAATTACTGAACTCAAGATTACGTAATCAAGGAACCAAACAGAAGTCACATGATCATCACATGATCATCACATGACTTGCACATGACCAAACAAGTGACCAATGACATCATCATGACAGAACCAAGCACTGGTGGAGTACTCCACCAATGACCTCAGAATGACAATGGACTTGACACCATTAGTGGGGCCTTTACCTGCAACACACCACTGACCCCACTATGACATCACCAACTCCACAGTAGCATAGCCACGACTGAAACCTATAAATACTGTACCATTTCATGTATCAGTTGCTAGCTTGCCACATCATACAACAGTTACAAACAGAGAACCCAGACTAGTACCAACAGGGCCACAGTGCTGAGGACTAGCAATCCTAACCTGAAAGTACTATGATTGGAGCTCATTGGAACTGTGACATTCCTCTTACTCAAGAACCTCTGTGAACCTTACTCTACCTGACCAGTGACTGCCTACTCAAAGTGAGAAGAGATCACTTTCCTCACATCTGTATTAGCACACTCTCAGTAATATAGTACACATTTTAGAGCCTCAATCCAGAGGCTAAGAGCACCCATTCCAAAGTGTACTCAAGGATTTTTATATGAATTGTGACTGCATGGTCTGTTGTCAGGAAAGGGGATCGTAAGTAAGGAATCTTGAGCATATCAAAGTGGGCCATGAGGCACATGAAAGGAAGTGTAAGAAAACATGACAATCTAGTCCGTTCTATATGCAGAAAGGCGGTGTGAGGTGTGGTTGGGACAAGGTGGAAGATCTATGTTGCGAGTTGGGCTATGGACCGTGGAACAATGCGATGGATGACATGTGCGAACAAGTCGTTACGCGTGCTCCGGGCATCCTAATCTCGACGATCAGCATGGGGATACCGGAGAGGCACGATACGAGGTTGCGCAACTAACAACCCGATCGCTGGCAGACGTACAAAAGGTCGATAAACCAGCTTCCAGTGCTAGCAGTGGCCTATCGCCGTCAGTTAGAGTTTGCGAGGGAGTCTTGCCCACGGGCGGCGTCGTTTCTTGTGAACAGGGTCCAGGTTCAACGTAGTTCAAGCAGGGCTCGATTCAAGAATGAGGTCATTGGAAAGGTGAACTATCTACTATCTCTTACGACCTGTTTCAAGTACGGAACTCACCCATACAGACCGCCACGAGCATGCATCTAATCACGAGGAAGACAAAGACTGGGGCCGGATCACAATGGACCCGATATATGCTACAGACTGTTGTGAGAAAAGCATTGGGTTGGTCCCTGAGCATCTTCATTGGTCGTTGAAGCTCGATTCACTGCTCCATCGATTCCGCATCCGGCGGCTAGCGGAGCAAGGAAAAGAACGGGAGACATGGTCGAGAGTGTACTGAAGGCTTCGGCGTTGGCTAGCCACGGCATAACGGCGTAAACAGACGAGGTAGACAGGGAGAAGGGAAGACGTGGAGTTTGGGGTTTGGTTGGAGCAAGCGAGTGACACTTGGCCCACTGTGGATGTAGCAAATGGGACAACCCTAGCCTAGCGACCATCGATGATCGATGGGACCGGTAAGCACGATTGCAGAGACGGACGAGGGCTGTTGGAGGGGCCGTAGACCTGAACTGAACGTTTTGAGCTGTAGTATCGGGTCCATGGATAGTAGTGGTCGCACAAGCAAGCAAGCAAGCAAAGCAAATCCTTTATGTATTTGTTCACCAGACATTTGAACCTGACCCTGCCTGAGCGGCGAAATAATAAATGGAATTGGTAGTGGCGCAGTAAGACATAAAGTCCACCTGCTCACTCCCCCCTTCTTCTGCTCCCCCTCCTCCCGCCGACGTGCTACGTGCTGCCTGCTGCTGCTGCTGTGCAACTTGGAAGGCGCGACCGCACCACCTCCCGTCGGGTGCCCTTACCATTGTCACTGTCTTACAATCTTCCACAATTCAACCCCTATTTCATTGTTCACTACTATCGATGAGCGCACTATTTCGAGTAGTGCGGCTGGCGTTGATGCTCTTATGGACGGCGCACGCAATCACATTAGCTGTAGCTCTTCCATCACCTCAGGTGTCTCCATTCCGTCCTACATCCACTCCGGGACCACCCGAACGGGTGTTGGGGGATAACCACGATGTACGATGGCTTGGCCGCGCTATTAACTCCGCAGACGGCACCAGCGGCCTTGAACCACTTGGTAGTACGACTGGCAACGCAAATGGAGAGCCAAGGAGCGTACCTATGGGCTGGGTTGACCCCAGATTGCGCGGTGGGCGGATGCTAGATGTGGGTCCCTCAGACATCCAGCTGCGCCGACACTTAGAATATTCGCTGACGGAACCTCCTGTATAATTCCTGTACCGTAGTTTGTTCTACCGCGTAAAGGCGAACCCTTGAACGTGATCATATCCGGGTTATCCGATCCGTACATTCTAACGCGAAAGGGTCTTCTGAAATGGGCTCAGTACGTGAATTAGATCTCCTCGGCACACCCTATCCACCATCATAATTCCGAATGTATTGCCGTTTTCGCGTGCCCTACGGCCCTCTGACTCTTCCGACAACACGACCATAACTGACACCCCACCTCATCATGGTAGGTCAATAGGTTACAGCTCAGAATGTCTAGGATTGCACATCGGCCGGTTACACATCGCGAACCTCGGTGACGGGGCCGGAAATCGTACCGAAGAACTACTCGCACGGATAAACTTTGACTGGCCTTCAAAGGTACTTCTCCTCCACTTTCTATTGTCTCTGGTGTGTCCATTGACTCTCTTTCCTCCTGCCCCTTGATACTCCGCAAAATGTAACGTATCCGTGCCGACTTTGGGATCCGACACACGTGATGTTACGATTGTCAGGGATGGCCCGACTGGGGTACCTGCTGGGAGACGATTGTGGGTGGCAATCATTTCCGCGCTTGGAAACAGGACGGGCCACTAGATCGAACGGGAGCGTGGTTCCTGGCGTATGTACCTACTTCCCTCTTAGTCCCATCACTGATTCCTTTCCTTTCCTCCTTCTCGGTCCCACCCCCTCTGGACCCCGACCCCAATTACTCTCATCCCATCCACCGATCGGCCTATCAGCGTATCAGCTGAGCACTCACTCCTCTTCCACCACGCCATTGTTCCAAATGGGTACGACCTCGGCCGCGACCTGCTCATCTCCCGCGCAGTGCAGGGAAACCTACCGATTTATGCGCCACCGTACAACTTTCAAAGCGTCCCAGGATACGTGTGGAAGGCAGACCTTACATGGGAGCGCGGAATACTGGATGCGGGACGCAAGGGCATCAATCACAATATCACCATCGATGGGCGTGTCGCGGTGCTTACCATTCGCCGGCTGAGCGGAGGCGAGAAAGGAAATGGAACCCACACAGGGGAGACGTGCGAGACGGGAGATGCTGGTGAGGGTTCACAGGGAGGACCATGCCAGCATGAAAGCAATCCACTCACAGGCGGTGAAAAGACAAAGGAGGATATGCGCAAAGCTGTCGCGTTTTGGGTGCGCGCTGCGCAGGCTTGTGGAAAGGCGTTGCGAATACTGTTCGGTGGGTTACAGGGCATGTTTAGTACCATGCTATGGTAGCGCATACCCCCTGTTCGAGAGACTTCGAGATTTGTTTGGGGAGCGCGGGCAGGATGGACCCTACGGCCACCATTCTGTGATAAGTAACGATGCTTAACGATGTGTGGAATGATGTTGTATTGTCCCCTGTAATCTAATTCGTTTTACTTTCTGTTATCGTCCAGCACTTCGCCGATAATTCCCTGTACGCCGTAACAAAGGACTGCTGGGTTGACCATGATGAGTCTCGATATGACCGGCACAGTGCTAGAAGCGATTCATGCTCATTGGTGGCGTAATAGGAACCTGTGCGGAATTTGTGGGGGATATTTTTGGTGTCCGGGAAGGTTTGGGTCCAGCAAGCAGTCCACAGCACCCGTTCAAGTCTCTCTGCCATCCCCACCAGGGTCATAACAAACAGAGAGTTGATATAAAGCCAGTAATAGGTTCTTGTCAACCCTGAAAGGCACTTTCTATTTATCAACTTATTACCTCGAGTGGAGATTTTGGGAATACATCAGAGATGGAAAAGCTAAACCGACACGATATCATGTAACGGTTCATTGTCGAGGCGATAATCGACTTGGTGGAAGTGACTATGGGATGGAGCGAGGGGGGAAATAGTGATACAAGTGCAAAACAACCCAGAATATCGCGCTTCGCGAGGATTAAATAATTATGAATCGGTAAGAGGTCCCGAGAACGTCTCAGGGATACGGCGGTGGCGAACCAAGTTGTACGTTTCGTGAGGCAATGTGCAGAGGTAAAGGGCGTCATCGAGTAAATGGCGCATCGTCGTTCCATAGAGGGTTGAACCCTGGAATCTAGACTCAGTCTCCAGTCTAACAAACCCCGCCGTCGCATTGAACACCGACTTCCCTAACTTCCTTCTCTTTTCCTTTGCCCTTCCCTTTCGTCTCCTCCTCCTCCTCGGAGGGGTCGGCGGCTCGGACACACCGCCTCCATTCGTTCAGCGTGAGTACGCCGCGCACGCGACACCGCGGACAAGCAATCTCAATCTCGACTTCTTCAGCCTCGGCCTCACTATTACTATTACTCTGGGCCCAGAGTTCCTCCCGCGAGCGAAGACCAGGGTCAAAACTCCGCGCACTCATGACCAAACAGTCGGCATGGAACGCATGCGCACACGCGCTCTCCCTCACACGCACGCCTTCCTCACTCATGCGCCGCTTTTCGATGGTCGAGAGTGTCTTGTGGAGGAATGTCCTCTCCGCAGGCGACGGCAAGAACGACGGTAAGGATGAGGAGGGCGAAGACGAAGACGAAGACGAAGTGGTGGGGGAATCATCATCGTCCTCAGGGCCGCACATGCAGCTCAAGTCATCGCACCGCAGGCCGACTTCGCGTTCTTTAGCCTCCACGAGCGAGCGGACTGACGTGCCCTCGGGGCAGACCCACTTCCTTCGCTGCGGCCCGCTGTTGCCGCTATTGCTTGGGTGAGACATAGCCGGCTCTTGCCTCCCACGTGCGTTTGTCGGCGTCGACGTCGACGTGGAGGCGGAAAGGGCAGGATTGCGTGCGCCAGTAGGACCGGGCGTCGCGGAGCGCGAGTATGGGTGGTGCCGGTTCCTGTTCACGGTGTTCGCACCCGAGCCTGAAGCGCTTGGATTCATGCGCGACGGCAGAGGTGGTTGGGGTGGATTGGCCGGAGTGCCCTGATCTAACGGGGTCGTATCAGGGTGGGCGTTTGCCTGAGCTGGGGTTCGCATAGCAGCAAGCCCGATCGGCCGCCCGTTAACAAATACGAAAGGCACCCCAGTTGCGAGACCGAGTACAGCATCGAGCATCCCCTCAAACGGATTTCCTGCTGCGTTTGCGGCATTCTCCGCACCCGTTTCCGTTGCGTTTGCCCCGCCCCCTCCCCCACCACCGCGGTTGGGTTGTTGGGGCATACGAAGCGTGAGGGACTCGGGATCGATATCAAATCTGCAGGTTGGGCAGGTCGTATGACTTCCGAACCAAGGTGCAAGACACCCCGCATGGAAGAGGTGTCCGCAGGGCAAAGCAAGGACGGCTGAGTCTGTGTGCGTCGGACGAGGGGCACTCCTCTTTTTCGTCTTCGTTGGCTTGGTACCAGTAGGTGTAGATGTTGGAGCTGAAGTTGGAGCTACTGGAGGTGGTGCGTCGGGAATGGGGTTCCCCTCGACGTCTTCCAAGCCGATCATAGGTTCACTATCCACTCCTTGTTGCTGCTCCTCCGGAAGAGCCATCTCCTCATCCTCTGCATCCGCATCTGCTCCAGCATCCTCACAATCAGTCGAATCAACGTCCATTGCCTCGCCCTGGCCCTCGCCTGGCGCATTCACTTCGCGCTCGACCTCGCGCTCCTCCCTGGCGTCTCCCTCGAGCTCCTCCACGAATCTGAGCGGGTCATAACAAACGGCACACAAGACTTTGCTAGTGCCGCCACCACCCGTCTTTACATCAGCCGCACCTAACAAGGCCTCCACACGTTCCAGTCGCCGTACCAGGCCCTGTGGGACAGCTCGCAGGCCCTTCAAGAGCTCCCTGGCGCGCTTGGGGTCCGGCGGGCGCTCTGAGGACAAAAAGATAGGATTGAGGGTGCCGGCGTTGCGTGCGATGTTCTGCAGCGTCGCGAACTGTGTGAGAAAGAGTGCCCGGAGGAAGGAATCAAGGGCTGTGCCTGTGCCTGGTCTGCCTTCTGTATCGTCGTCAGTGGGAGATGTAGGCGTAGGGTTCGTGTTCGCATTGGGTGGTGGGTTATTGGTAGGACCGGCATTGGATGATGGGGAGGTGAACAGGAAGTCGTGTGGTTGTGTCGAGGGTGTTGTAGGGAGGGGGATATCCGCTGGATTTGTCGGAACAAGGATGGGTGCAGGTGCAGGTGCAGGAGGTGGGTTTGAATCTGGACCGAGGAGGATGGGTAGGAGCGAGAGAGCTGGTATGGGGATTGTAAGCGTTATCCAGTTATCTGGACCAGGCCCATCGATTGGACTTTGTGCAGCCGTTGGCGTGTCCAGATTCGACGTCATTGCGGGCGCGGTTGGCGGGGCTAGACCGTGAGCGGCGGCGAGCTGAGATGGGGCATCCGCAGTAGGAGGTGGTTGAGAATTAGGACCTGACGCTAAGAGGATTGGTGTGAGTCTTCCATCGACGCCGAAATACGATATTTCGATACAAACCTGGAGGTGAGGGCGCTTGAGTGTGTAGAGGATCACGCTCACGCTCACGGGAGACGCCAAAGCTGATAGAGAGTGCAAGACCGTTCTGTGGTGGTTGAGGTGGCTGAGCGTCGCTCTCACCAGTGTGGACGGTCTGAGCAGTGGGAAGCTCTGGAGCAGAGGGTGGCTGTGGAAGCGTAGTAGGAACCATATTCTGGTGTCCCAGTGTGTTTGCGAGTGGAGTTGGAAGGTTCATCATGCTGAAAAACGATTGGAAGAAGTTGGCCAAGCCGGGAGAGGGAGCAGCCGTGTTAGGAGTGGTTACTAGTTGACCATCTGGTCCAACTACAAAGCTAAATAATGTCGAAGTCGTTGTCGGGTTTGTTTGCTGCAAAGACGGCAGGGACGGCTGAGACGCTGGGGAATTCGGGGTTGGCGGCTGTCCTGACGAGGGTGTAATGTTGTTGTCGTCGTCGTCGTCACGTATATTCTGCTGTGCCTGATTATTATTCGGAATATCGTCCTGATTCATGATGGTAAAGTCCAAGATGGTTACGCTGGGTGAGAGCACCCAGCCGTTTGTTGTAAGCAAACCGTTGTTGTGTGACTATTGTGACCGTTGTGTGACTTTTGCGTGACGGGCGTATTTTCGGGAACCAACCAGAATCGGGAAAATTCCGGACGGGAAGGCTCCGATTCTCCGCCCGCTGTCCTTCATTCCATTCGAGCACGTGCCTCAAAACGCGGTATACACGAGGACACAAAGTTGTAAGGCGAGAGGTTAGGGGTAAGGGCGAAGAACCATGTTTAACCCACTTTCCGACCACCACCACCCCGCCCACAATGAAGGCGCCTACTCCTCCTCCTCCTCGTCGTCGTCGTCACCGATCACCACCTCCTCCTACAGCAACCTCAGCCGCTCCCCGACGACCACCATCCGGAGGCGTCGAGGCGCGGTGGTTCACAAAGCAATTAACAGTGGCTCACGCAAACTCGATGACGTTGATGTACGGCGGGTGATGTCACTGTTCGTAGATCCATCTTCGACCTCACCGCCACCGCTACCAACGACGACGACGACGACGACGACGACGACTGAAGCAGAACCGGCGATGAGCGATTTCCCGCTTCTCCCAGCTGAGCCAATTGGCACCCGCCCACACCAACACCCATCCTATGCCGACGCTGCCGCACACAACGCCCCTCCAAGCTCAGCCCAACCACACCCGGACAAGAATCTGCTGTACACCGGTCCCTCGCCCACTCACCCAACCACCGCTCCAGACGTCGACAGCAAAGTTTCTGTCGTTCCCCACGACTGGGCTACACATCCCACCACTGAAACTTCCCTCCACATCGACATTGCTCAGTCCGCGAGCGATACCGGCAGTGACGACAACCACGACTCTAACCGCACTGGGAGTACGAAGCGCAAGGCCCGCAAGCAACGCGAAAGGAGAGATAAGATGTACAGCTCCAGACGCGAGGTCAACACTTTCTGGCGTCACTTTACAGATAGGGTCGTTCGCACCAGTCCTGGGTTGATCCCCATCCGTCCGTCTTATTCATTCTTTAATCGAATCACCCAACTCACTTACAATCCCACAGTCAACCTCGGCGTCCTTTCTGGGATAGGATATACACTCTATGCCCATCCACACGCACGCACCAATCCCCGCTTCCTCGCCTTGTCCGGCTTGGGTGCTCTCGCACTCCTCTCCGTCGAGGGCCTCACCGCTCAACGATACCTTGACAGTCCAAACAGCCACCAGACCCAGCAGGTACGGCCCCTCTCCTCAATCCCCCTGACGGTAGGCAGGCTCATATTCGTGCACCCCATTCCACAGGAAATCAAACGAAAGACCAAGGAAATCGTCCTTCGTCCAGGCATATTTGGTGGCCTCCTCGGAGCTGTAAATCTTGCCGTCCTTGCTACCTTAGGCTGGTTCGCGTACGACCGTTGGAGCGACACGAGCGTGTGGACGCGCCGCAATCTCAGTGTTGCCAGTGTTGGTTTGTTAGGGTGGTTCGGTGGACAGGGGTGAGTTAATTCCGTCGCGACGCGAGATTGACAAGCGCTCATGTTCATTGATAGGTTGATCATAGAACAGTATGCGACGAAGGAGTATCCATTAAGGAAGGAGAGGAAGTGATCGAAGAACTTGATCTTTGTCGACCACTTGGCTTCTTTTCTGCACCCTATTCACTACTCGACCCCTCATTGCGACTGACTTCCAGATTCACGACAACCTAGCCTCTGGCCCTCTGTTGAACTAACGAACGATGTATAATGTAATGTAGCTACAATCATCATGTACCCTGTCGCCAATGTGTCAGAGGGATCAGGGACGGCTTCCGCTACGTCCATTCTGCAGTGACCCTGCGACCTGCACCTTGAACTCGGGCGCTAACGCCACCAAAAAGTCTACTAGTACCAATCTTTCATCATATATTCCGAGAAACACAACTGATCTTCTGAGTGTCCATAGGAATCATGAAGACACTCCCTGACGAGCTATTACTAGAAGTAATTCGTTGCGCCACAGAGGTGGTGGGCGAACTAGATTCAAACTTGGACGATACCTTCCGTGTTCCATCGAAAATTGATATGGAAGCGATGCTGAAGGCAACCATGCCTACACGAAGAGCACTGGTTCAGGCATCTCGGCGCCTCTGGACATTAGCGACTCCGGCGTTCTACCGCTCCGTCATCGTTACCCATCCGCATACCCTAAACCGTCTCTTCGTGTCCATTATGGAGTCTGGGGAGCGATCCCTTATATTCCGGCACAGTGTTCGGAGGTTTCACCTCTCAATATCGTATGAATACCACCAGTGCTGGAGTGACGTTGCTCCAGGTACAAGAAAACTGATGGAGAACCTCCCAAATATCAAGATATTCTGTGTCGTGGGGTGGCTGTGCCCTGTCAAACCGTTGCGTTTCACCCCTCTTGATCCGGCGACTAGCTTCCCCCATCTGGAGGCCATCGAATGCTCCGCGTTTAATAGTTATTTCCCGGTTAGAGGATCTGTCTCTAACCTCTTGCATTCCTCCCCGAACTTGCGCGTTTTCTTGGTCGCCAACAACCAACAACCATACCCTGACGTCTATGCATTCAAGCACCTTAGAGGGTGCTATCTCCATTCTCTGATGATGAACTCCAGTCCCAGTCATACTAGCATTCTTGGCCCCAACCTCGAGGGCACCAACAATCAACCTCTATCGTCTTCCCAAACGCCATTTCCTCGCCTCCGCTCATTACATTTCCGTGGAACTCGCATAGATGTCGATCTCAATCTTGCTCACCACATTACTCTGTTGGATTTATCATCCAAAGGATGGGAGGGAGAGAATATCCTAGATCTTTCGCAGTTTCCTAAATTGCGTACGCTCGTGATACCTTCCTGTCTGTTCTGGTGTCTGTTCAAAATTTCAGATAAGAACGACAAACTGGATGAAATTGGTGTCCGGTCCGGGATGGTGGCGGTTGCGGCGAGAGACCTTCAGAAGCTTGTGGAGCTCGTGCTGGGTCTCCCAGTCATGATACGAAGATTGAGACTCGTGGAATTTGGCTTGTGTCGTGCGACTATGGCGCTGGGAATCCAACAGTCCACAATCTTGACATGGAAGACACAGCTAGAAGAACAGGGAGTACGTTTGGAAGGACCTAACGGACTGCCGCTTGTGGAGTTTCTAGGCTCACTTTCACGATAGCAAAGTCCAAAACCAGTTTGTTGTACGGAGGAGACGGACTTGTTCCCATGCCACAAGAATTGTTCCGTGTTTGAGCTGGTACGTAGTTAGCTCGGTGGCGCTTGATATATGTATATATATAGAAAGGAAGCGGAAGGTCCTTTCAGGACGAGACGGGACGGTATGGAAAAGATGCTGGTATACGGTAGTAGAGTGCTAAGAAAGACAAAGGAAATCGTCCTTCGTCCAGGCGTATTTGGTGGCCTCCTCGGAGCTGTAAATCTTGCCGTCCTTGCTACCTTGAGCTGGTTCGCGTACGACCATTGGAGCGACACGAGCGTGTGGACGCGCCGCAATCTCAGTATTGCCACACAACGGGTGGAGGTTACTATTCCAGGGGTAAATAAATCGGGAATAGTCGTGAGAAAGACCGTCTGCATGATTGGCTACTCACCACCTATTCCGCACCTATTCCAACAAAGAAACAACTCCGCAATTCCCCAACCTTTGGCGTCCAAAAAACCATATGGTTGTTATATTGTTGTTTGGACGCCAAAGGTTGGGGAATTGCGGAGTTGTTTCTTTGTTATCTCTTTGTGTGGAATAGGTGCGGAATAGGTGGTGAGTAGCCAATCAATCGTCCCATGACATCATGTGGACCAGGTTGTGGTGCTTGGAATATCCCGCGTTGCAGATGGTCTTTCTCTCAGACTATTCCCAATTTATTTACCCCTGAAATAGTTACTTCCACCCGTTGTGCCAGTGTTGGTTTGTTAGGGTGGTTCGGTGGACAGGGGTGAGCTAAATTTGTCGCGACGCGAGAATCGACAAGTACTCATATCCGTGGACAGGTTGACCGTGGAATAGTATGCGACGAAGGAGTACCCATTAAGGAAGGAGAGGAATTGATCGAGGCACTTGATCTTTGCCGACCACTTGTCTTCTTATTCTGCACCCTATTCACTTCTTGACCACTCATTGCGACTGACTTACCAATTCACGTCAATCTAGCCTCTCGATCGCTCAATGACCGTCTGTTGAACGAACGATGTATAATGTAATGTAGGCACAATCACCATGTACTCTGTCGCCAATGTATCCAGAGGGATCAGGGACCGCTGCTAGAGCCTTAAATTATTGGCTATATTCCTTCTGCAGTTGCACCTTGACACCCGGCGCTAACGCCACCAAAAGTCTACTAGTACCAATATTTCATCATTTATTCCGAGTAACACCACTGACCCTCTGAGTGTTCATAGGAATCATGATTACACTTCCTGACGAGCTATTGTTAGAAGTAATTCGTTGCGCCACAGAGGTGGCGGGCGAACTAGATTCAAACTTGGACGATACCTTCCGTGTTCCATCGCAAATCAATATGGAAGCGATGCTGAAGGCAACCATGTCGACACGAAGAGCATTGGTTCAGGTATCTCGGCGCCTCTGGAACTTGGCGACTCCGGCGCTCTACCGCTCCATCATCGTTTCCCATTCGCATACAATAAACCATCTCTTCGTGTCCATCATGAGGTCTGGAGAGCGATCCCTTGTATTCCGACACAATGTTTGGAGGTTCCACCTCTCAATTCTGTATGACCACCGCCGGCACTGGAGTGACGTTGCTCCAGGTGCAGAAGAACTGATGGAGTACCTCCCCAATATTAAGATATTTTGTGGCATGGGGTGGCTGCACCCTGCCAAGCCATTGCGTTTCACCCCTCTTGATCCGGCGACTTGCTTCCCCCATCTGGAAGCCATCGAATGCTCAAGGATTCACTATAATCTTACTTCTAGAGAATCTGTCTCTAATCTCTTGTACTCCTCCCCAAACTTGCGCGTTTTCTTGGTCACCTACCCCCCAAACTCCGAACCAAACCATGACCTCTATGCATTCAAGCACCTTAGAGGGTGCTATCTCGATGCTCTGATGATGAACTCCAGTCCCAGTCAATCTGACATTCATGGTCCCAGCCTCGAGGACACAAACAAACAACCGCAATCATCTTCCCAAACGCCATTTCCTCGCCTCCGCTCATTACATTTCCGTGGATTCCGTGGACCTCGCAGAGACATCGATCGCAATCTTGCTCACCACATAACTTTGTTGGATCTAGCATCCTGTGGTTGGGAGGGCGAGAATATCCTAGATCTTTCGCAGTTTCCTAAATTGCGTACGCTCGTGATACCTTCCTGTCTAATCTGGTGTCGGTTCAAAGTTTCAGATAAGAACGACAAACTGGATGAAATTGGTGTCCGGTTAGGGCTGCGCATGTCAGCCATGGTTGTGGTGAGTGACCCTCAGGAACTTGTGGAGCTTGTGATGGGCCTCCAGGTCAGGATAAAAAGTTTGAGACTCGTGGAATTTGACCTGTGTCGTGCGATTATGGCACTGGGAATCCAACAGTCTACAATCTTGACATGGAAGACACAGCTAGAAGAACAAGGAATATGTTTGGAAGGACCCAGTGGACTGCGGCTTGTGGAGTTCCTAGGCTCATTCTCACGATAGTAAAGTCCAAAACAGTTTGTTGTACGGAGGAGACGGACTTGTTCCCATGTCACTAAGAAGCGTTCCGTGTTTGAGCTGGTATGTAGTTAGCTCGGTGGTGCTTGATATATATATATAGAAAGGAAGCGGAAGGTCCTTTCAGAACGAGACGGAACGGCAGGAAAGGTGGGGGAAAAGGTGCTTGTACTCATCGCTAGCACGGTTGAGGCATCGCTGCTTAGACTGGGATGGTTGCCTCATGGTGGTGGCTAAAGAGCGGTGTGCAAGGGGTGTGGATTCAGCCTGGAGGGACCAGAGAGCAATAATGCGATTTAATGGTGCTTCCCATGCCCGTGGCTCATTGGGGAGAACGCTCACGCCTTTCGAAAAAGGCTGAGGAAGTTTTATTAAACTGAGTGTGCTGGTGGGCGTACGACCGCTGGAGCGACATGAGTGTGTGGACGCGCCGCAATCTCAGTATTTCTAGTGTTGGTTTGTTGAGGTGGTTCGTTGGACAGGGGTGAGTTAATTTCGTTGCGACGCGAGAATCGACAAGTGCTCATGTTCATGGATAGGCTGATCGTGGAACAGTATGCAGCGAAGGAGTATCCATTGGGAAGGAGAGGAAGTGACCGAGGAACTTGATCATTGCCCTTCTTTTCTGCACCCTATTCACTACTTGACCACTCATTGCAACTGACTTACAAATTCACGACAATCCAGCCTCTCGATCGCTCAATGGCCATCTGTTGAACGAACGAACGAACGATGAATAATGTAATGTAGGCACAATCACCATGTACTCTGTCGCCAATGTGTCCAGAGGGATCAGGGACGGCTGCTAGAGCCTCAAATTACTGGCTATATTCCTTCTGCAGTGGCCTGCATCTTGACATCCGGCGCTAACGCCACTAAAAGTCTACTAGTACCAATCTTACATCATTTATTCCGAGTAACACCACTGATCCCCTGAGTGTCCATAGGAATTATGATTACACTCCCTGACGAGCTCGTGTTAGAAGTAATTCGTTGCGCCACAGAGGTGGTGGGCGAACTCGATTCAAACTTGGACGATACCTTCCGTGTTCCATCGCAAGCTGATATGGAAGCGATGCTGAAGGCAACCATGCCGACACGAAGAGCATTGGTTCAGGTATCTCGTCGCCTCTGGAACTTGGCGACTCCGGCGCTCTACCGCTCCATCATCGTTACCCATCCTCATACCCTAAACCATCTCTTCGTGTCTATTATGGAGTCTAGAGAGCGAGCCCTTGTATTCTGGCACAGTGTTTGGAGGTTTCACCTCTCAATCCCGTATGACCACTACCGATGCTGGAGCGACGTTACTCCAGGTACAGAACATCTGATGGAGTACCTCCCAAATATTAAGATATTTTGTGCCATGAGGCAGCTACACCCTGCCAACCCGTTGCGTTTCACCCCTCTTGATCCGGCGACTAGCTTCCCCCATCTGGAGGCCGTCGAATACTCAGGTTATCATCGTATTGTTAGAGGATCTATCTCTAACCTCTTGCGCTCTTCCCCGAACCTGCGCGTTTACTTGGTCGCCGACGACTATGACTCCGAACCAAACCCAGACCTCAATGCATTCAAGCAACTTAGAGGGTGCTATCTCGATGCTCTGATGATGAACTCCAGTCCCAGTCATTCTAGCATTCTTGGCTCCAACCTCGAGGCCACAAACCAACAACCTCTATCATCTTCCCAAACGTCATTTCCTCGCCTCCGCTCATTACATTTCTCGCGTGGAAATTACAGAAACATTAATTGCAATCTTGCTCACCACATCACTTTGTTGGATTTATCGTTCTTCGGATGGATGGGAGACAATCTCCTAGATCTTTCGCAGTTTCCCACATTGCGTACGCTCATGATACCTTCCTGTCCGAACTGGTGGCGGTTCAAAGTTTCAGATAAGAACGACAAACTGGATGAAATTGGTGTCCGGTCCGGGATACACTGGCCAGGGGCAGTTGTGGTGAGAGACCTTCAGGAGCTTGTGGGGCTCGTGCTGGGTCTCCCAATCGTGATACACAGATTGAGACTCGTGGAATTTGGCTTGTGTCGGGCGATTATGGCACTGGGAATCCAACAATCTGCAATCTTGACATGGAAGACACAGCTAGAAGAACAGGGAGTACGTTTGGAAGGACCTAACGGACTACCGCTTGTGGAGTTCCTAGACTCATTTCCACAATAGCAAAGTCCAGAGTGTTAGAGAGAAAAGAACGACCAAGCCGGGGTTCGAACCTGGGACCTCCTCATGACTAGCAGGGTGTGTTACCACTACACTACCCGGTCTTTTAGTTGGAGGAATCAGCAACTCCAACACCGAAAAATCTCGTTGTACGGAGGAGACACACTTGCTCCCATGCCATGAAGAATCGTTCCGTGTTTGAGCTGGTATGTAGTTAGCTCGGTGGTGCTTGATATTTATATAGAAATGAAGCGGAAGGTCCTTTCAGGATAAGACGGGACGGTAGGGAAATGATGCTGGTATACGGTAGTAGAGTGATAAGAAAGACAGAGGAAATCGTCCTTCATCCAGACGTATTTGGCGGCCTCCCCGGAGCTGTAAATTAAATACTGCCGTCCTTGCTACCTTAGGCTAGTTCGAGTACGACCGCTGGAGCGACACGAGCGTGTGGTGTTGTATTTGATGGTTCCTCCAACTACTGACCGGGTAGCGTAGTGGTAGCGCAGCCTTATTAGATTTAGGAAGTCCCAGGTTCGAACCCTGGTCGGGCCTATCCTTTCTCTTCCTAAATGTGGACGCGCCGCAATCTCAGTATTGCCAGTATTGGTTCGTTAGCGTGGTTCGGTGGACAGGGGTGAGTTAATTCTGTCACGACGCGAGAATCGACTAGTACTCATGTTCATGGATAGGTTGATCGTGGAACAGTATGCGACGAAGGAGTATCCTTTGAGGAAGGAGAGGACGTGATCGAGGCACTTGATCTTTGCCGACCACTTGTCTTCCTTTCTGCACCCTATTCATAACTCGACCACTCATTGCGACTGACTTCCAGATTCACGACAACCTACCTCTCGATCGCTCAATGGCGCGGTGTATGATGCAATGTAGGCACAACCACCATGTACTCTGTCGCCAATGTGTCCAGGTGGATCAGGGACGGCTGATAGTGCCTCCATTTATTGGCTACATTCCTTTTGCAGTGGCCGCCAACTTGACCTCCGGCGCTAACGCCACTAAAGTCTACTAGTACCAATATTTCATCATTTATTCCGAGTAACGCCACTGACCCTCTGAGTGTCCATAGGAATCATGATTACACTTCCTGACGAGCTATTGTTAGAAGTAATTCGTTGCGCCACAGAGGTGGTGGACGACCTCGATTCAAACTTGGATGATACCTTCCGTGTTCCATCGCAAAACGATATGGGAGCGATGCTGAAGGCAACCATGCCGACACGAAGAGCATTGGTTCAGGTATCTCGGCGCCTCTGGACCTTGGCGACTCCGGCTCTCTACCGCTCCATCATCGTTTCCCATCCGCATACCATAAACCATCTCTTCGTGTCCATTATGGGGTCTGGAGAGCGATCCCTTGTATTCCGGCGCGGTATTCGGAGATTTCACCTCTCAATTTCATATAAACACCACCAATGCTGGAGTGACGTTGCTCCAGGTGCAGAAGAATTGATGGAGTACCTCCCTAATATTAAGATATTCTGTGTCATGGGGTGGCTGCATCCTGTCAAGCCGTTGCTTTTCACCCCTCTTGATCCGGCGGCTTGCTTCCCCCATCTGGAGGCCATCGAATGCTCAAAGCATCACCGTATTATTACTGTTAGAGAATCAATCTCTAACCTCTTGCACTCCTCCCCGAACTTGCGCGTTTTCATGGTCACCTATTACCGAGACTCCGAACCAAACCCAGGTCTCAATGCATTCAAGCACCTTAGAGGGTGCTATCTCCATTCTCTGATGATGAACTCCAGTCCCGGTCATACTAGCATTCTTGACCCCAACCTCGAGGACACAAGCAAACAACCTCTACCGTCTTCCCAAACGCCATTTCCTCACCTCCGCTCATTACATTTCTCGCATGGAAGTCACAGAGACATCAATCGCAGTCTTGCTCGCCACATAACTTTGTTGGATTTATCATTCTTCGGATGGAAGGGAGAGAATATCCTAGATCTTTCGCAGTTTCCTAAATTACGTACGCTCGTGATATCTTCCTGTCCGAACTGGTGGCGGTTCAAAGTTTCAGATAAGAATGACAAACTGGATGGAATTGGTGTCCGGTCCATGTACCGGCCAGGAACGGTTGTGTTGAATGACCTTCAGGTGCTTGTGGTGAATGACCTTCAGAAGCTTGTGGAGCTCGTGCTGGGTCTCCCAGTCATGGTACAAAGATTGAGACTCGTGGAATTTGGCTTGTGTCGTGCGATTATGGCACTGGAAACCCAACAGTCTACAATCTTGACATGGAAGACACAGCTAGAAGAACAGGGAGTACGTTTAGAAGGACCTAGCGGACTGCCGCTTGTGGAGTTCCTAGGCTCACTTTCACAATAGCCAAGTCCAGAAGCAGTTTGTTGTACGGAGGAGACGGACTTGTTCCCGTGCCACTAAGAATCGTTCCGTGTTTGAAATGGTATGTAGTTAGCTCGGTGGTGCTCGATATATATATAGAAAGGAAGCGAAAGGTCTTTTCAGGACAAGACGGGACAGCAGGGAAGGTGGGGAAGGTGGGGAAAATGATGCTGGTATATTACTGGTACCTGTACTCATCGCTAACACGGTTGAGGCATCGCTACTAAGACAGGGCCGGTTGCCTCACGGTTGTGGCTAATGAGCGGTGTGCAAGGGGAGTGGATTCAGCCTGGAGAGATCAGAGGGCAATGGCGTAATTTAATGGTGCTCCCCATGCCCATGGCTAATTTGGGGAGTGGTAACGCTCACGCCTTTCGCCCAGGGTGAGCCAGCTTTCAGCGGTTTGGGACGATTTCGTGTAACCCCCTCACTCCTTCATATTCACAATCTGGGTTACGCTTAAATACAAATGGGAATGGCTATGAGCGTCCGTGGCAGAGCAGTACACTGGTCATGAAACAATCAAACGAGTGCACAGGAGGTT